>ENA-ORSB01002279-ORSB01002279.1-human-gut-metagenome-genome-assembly--contig:-NODE-2279-length-15650-cov-5.235652_pt1 | contig 15650 bp, 22 predicted proteins | sample MGYA00242180_ERZ509144 | MGnify/ENA primary metagenome ERZ509144 (study PRJEB26280, sample SAMEA2338661) | human gut metagenome | biome: human gut; feature: human-associated habitat; material: faeces...
TTTTATATGTCCACGGCAACCACGACGGCAGCTACCGCCAAGGGGAGCCGGGCGGCTGCATCTGCGTGGACGATGAAATTTATATCTGGAAAGGGCTGCGGATCATGGGGCTGGGCGGCTGCATCCGCTATAACAAAGACCCGGAAGCCTACCAGTACACCGAAAGGGAGATGCGCAGCCGGGTGCGGAAGCTCTGGTTCAAGGCTCACCGGGCGGGAGGCATCGATCTGCTGCTGACCCACTCCCCGGCCAGCGGGATCAACGACGGCTTTGACAAGGCGCACAAAGGCTTCGTCTGCTTCAACGACCTGCTGGAAGAGTATCGGCCCAAGTGGTTCGTGCATGGGCATATCCACCTGAGTTACGATGCAAAACTCCCCCGCGTATGCAGCCACGGCCCGACCACGATCATCAATGCCACCGAGCGGTATGAGTTTGAGATCCCCGACCCGGACCCGGCAGCACGGCGGAAATTTTTTTGGAAAAACCCGGCCTTCCCGACCGAGAACTGAAAAGGAGAACGACCCATGGAATTGACCGAAAAGCTGGCGCAGCTGGATGGGCTGCAAAAAGCCCTTGAAATAAGGCAGGCCGTTCTTGTGCAGGCTGTAGCTGGTAAAGGCGTAGCGGCCCTTGTACTCGCCCTCGGTCACAACAAAAGACACGCTCAGGGCCAGACCGCCGCCCGTGCGGGCCACGATCTTGGCCTCCTTGATCATGGCGTTGTAACGGCCCACCGGCACGCTGCCGGAGCCGGTGCTGGCACTGGCCGAGGCAAATTCGTCATCCAGCGCGGCAAGGGTGCTTGCATAGTTCAGTTCGCTCATAGTAGTTACTCCTTTTCTGTGATGTTCATCTTTTTATAAAGGCTCCGGCGCTGCTTGTACTGCGTCAGGAGCTGGGGCGTCTTTTCGTCCACGATGTCCAGCACCAGCGCCTCGGTCTTGCCGGGGGCCGGGCGCTGGATGCGGCCAATGCTCTGCTGCACGATCACCTTGTTGCGGGTGGGCGTTGCCAGCACCAGCCGGTCCAGCCGGGGGATGTCCAGTCCTTCCTTGGCCAGCTGGTAGGTGGCAAACAGGATGCGCGCCTGCCCGTTCTTCATGCGGGCAAGGGCCTGCTGGCGGTCAGCCTTTTTGGTGCTGCCGCAGACGAACTCTGCCGCAAGGCCCAGGTCCAGCGCGTACCGGTGCAGCCGTTCCAGCACGGCCAGCGAGGCGGCCAGCACCAGCCAGCTGGTGCCCTCGGTGACGGCACGGTCCAGCACCGTTTCCACCGTGTGCATCCGGGCCTCGTCCGCTGCCATGTGGTGCATCAGGCGCACATAGTCGATGGGGCTCTCGTTGGCCCGGGGCGTGTACACGAAGGCGGTGGGCACGGTCTCCACCCGGGGCGTGATGGTGATCTGTTCCAGCTGGCCGGGGTCGATGACCGCCACCCTTGGGCCCAGCACCTGAAAGATGGTCTCACTCAGGCCGTCACTGCGCTGGTCGCTGGCAGTCAGGCCGAACCGCCACCGGGCGGGCAGGCACCGCAGCACCGCGGCAAACATGCTGGCGGATTCCGGGTTGTTGACCACATGGTGGCACTCGTCCACGATCACCACGCCCACGGTGCGGGACAGCTCGTCCAGCTCCATGCGGTACAAACTCTGCACGGTGGCAATGGTGAGTTTGGTGCCCAGGCGCTTGCTCTTGCCGGAGATCACGGCCACTTCCCGGTCGTCCAGACCAAGGCGCAGCTGGGCACGCTCCTTGGCCTGCTGGGCCAGATCCAGCGTGTGGGTGATCCAGAGGGCTGGCCGCCCCAGCCGGGCGATGAGCGCCATGCCGATCTCGGTCTTGCCGGCCCCGCAGGGGGCCACCAGCACGCCCTGACACCATTTGCAGGCAAGGGCGGCGTCCACGGCCTGCTTCTGGTAGTCCCGCAGGGTAAAGCCGGCCTTTTCAAAGGCGCAGGGCTCGCCCCGCAGGGTCCTGTCTTTGGACACGGTGCCTGCCGGGCGCTGCCGCCAGACTTCCTCGGCCATGCCCCGGGGCAGCGTGAGGGCGTTGCCCTTGATCTCGTACAGCATGATGGTCCTGGGAATGTTCCAGGCCGGGCGGCCCAGCCGCAGGGCGTTCTCGTAGCGGGGGTTCGGCACGGTCAGCTCCCGGATGAGCTGGTGCAGCAGCGGGGTGGGCACATCGGAGAGGTGCAACTCTCCATCCAGGGTGTAGATCACGGGTGCACCACCTCCAGCACGTTCAGCAGGTCTGTGGGCAGGCCCTCCAGCTTCACGCTGCCGCGCTCGCCGCTCTCGATGGCATCCCGGATGTAGTACCACGGGAAAAAGCAGTCCACGGCAGGGGTGTCCCTGCGCACGGCCACCACGGCAATGCCGCCGGCGTCCTCCTTGCGGGAAAGGTTCTCCACCTCGTTGGGGCGGAAGGCCGAAAAGGGCAGGTTCCCTTTGGCAATGTGCTTGCACTCAATGCCCCAGCTGCGGCCGTCGATGGTGGCCTCGATGTCATAGGGCTGGCCGCCCCAGTCGGCGGGCCAGAGCCTTGCCCATGCCTGCGGGATGCCGCCCAGCACCGCCAGCAGATCGTCCTGCCAGCTTTTGCCCCGGGCGTTGCGGGCCTGCTGCAGCTGGTCCTTTTTCTGCCGGACACGGGCGTCACTGGGCTTCATAGGCGGCCTCCTTGTCCTTCTCGGCGGCACGGCGGGCCAGCTCGGCCTTTTTGGCGCAGGCGGCACACAGGCACTTGCCGTAGGTCTTGCGGGTGAACTCTGCCAGCTGGGCAAGGGTCATTTTGCCGGTGGCGGACACCAGATGCCCGCAGGCTTCGCAGCGCACCGGCTCTTTGCCCTCGTTGGCCCAGTCGGCCAGCTGCTTGCCCAGCTCCGGCGTGATGACCGTGTTCAGGCCGTCCAGAAAGGTCACGTCCTTGCTGGCGGTGGCAATGTGGTCACGGCCGATGTTCAGCATCAGGTCGAACTCATACTCCACATCGTCCCGCTGCACGGGGGCCATGCCCACCTTCACCGGCACCTGCTTGCCGCGGTCGTTCTCGGTGAGCACATAATCCTGCTTGACCCGCAGGGTGCAGATGGTGTGGCAGTTGACCGACAGCAGATAGTTGATGAAATCGTTCTGGATGCGGCCGGCCTCGTCCCAGGCAGTATAGCTGTTTTTGTTGGGCTGGGCGGCAATGCCGGCCTTGATCTCCAGCACACCGCCGGAGCTGTTCCAGGCGTGGGACAGACTGTCCACGATGACCACGCCCTCCGGCCCGACGGTGCGTACGGCGGCGTCCACAGCCTCCCTGTAGTGGGCCGGGGAGTACGGCGGAGTGAGCTCGATGTAATAAAAGGCCCCGATGCCCAGATCCGAACGGTTGGCGTACAGCTGGCCGCGCTTGTGCTCAGTATCAATGAGGCAGATCTTCTTGAAATCCCCGCCGGTCATGCCGGAGGCCAGCAGCAGGGCGCCCAGCGTTTTGCCGCCGCCGGACACGCCGGCCAGCGCAATGCGGAGCTTGGATTTTTCTCGGGTGGCGACAGTTACTTCTACCATGTCAATTCTCCTTTTCCGTGTGCCAGACGCGGCAGGCGGTTGCCGCCGTGCGGGCAATCTCGGGCACGTTGGTGATATCGTTCCAGATCCAGAACCATGCCTCGGTGTCCTCATCCGTCCAGCGGGCCAAAATCACGCCGGGGTCAAAGGCACCCAGATTTGCCCCGCCGCTCACCACGGCAAAAGCGTCCAGATCAAAAGCGGCGGTCTCAAAATTGCCCAGCTGCACCAGAAACTCGGTCTCGGTGCGCAGGGGCAGGGGCTTCATGCCCAGATTGTAGGTCAGGGCGGTGCAGTCCGCGATCGCAAGGTCCCGCTCTGCGGGTTCCAGGGGCTTTGGGTCAAAGCCCTTCACCACCCAGGCGGCATACCCGATGCGGGGCAGGTCGGCCAGCCAGGTGACGATCTGGCCGGTGACCTCGCCGGGGCACTTTTCCTTGGGGATCAGCAGGGCCCAGCCGGCACCGGACAGGAAAAAGCAGTCCCGGAGCTCCCGCTCGGTGCGGATGATCTTGATGCCGCCGCCCTTGTAGCTCTTTTTCATGAGCCGGATCAATGCTTTGTAATCGAATTTCATTCAAACAACGCCTCCCGTTCCGCGTCCTCTTCACTGCCGGCGGCAGTGGGGTTGATGGTGTTTTCTTCTTCCAGCGAGGACATGATCTCCCCGCAGACGGCATACAAAGGGGTGCCCATCTGGGCCAGCGAAGCGTCGGCGGCAACGGCGCTGCCAAACCAGTTCAGGTACATGGCCCGCACGCTGTCCGCAATGAACTGCGCCTGCTGGGCACAGGCCTGTGCCGGGGCAAGCAGCCCTTCGGCGTCCTCCTGATACTGCCGCAGCCGGGCCTGCGCTTCGGCGGCCTGCTGCCGGGCTTTCTGCACGGCGTTGCGGGACAGAGCCTCCGCCTGCCGCTTCACTTCGTCCTTGTCCACAACTCCGGTGATGGGCTGCTTTTTCAGGGCGTTCTCGGCGGTCTTGGCGCGGGCCTCGGCTTTGTCCGCCCGGTCTTTCTCCTGCGAGGCCTTCAGCCCCAGCCGGTTGCAGTCCTTGGCGGTGCTCAGCTGGTCAGCACGGGCTTTGTCCCGTTCAGCTTCGGCCCTTTCTGCCCGTGTGGTCAGGCCGGAGATATCGGCGTTTGCGGCATCCCTCTGAGCCTCGGCGGCATCGGCACGCTGTTTCTCCCGTTCGGCCTGATTCATGGCGTTCACCCGGTCAGTGCGCAGCTGCTGGTTTTCCTTGAGCAAGTCCTGATAGGCTTTGTTCGTGGGAATCTCGCCGTTCTTGACCTTCTCCACCAGCTCCACCGGGGCGCTGGGCTTTGCCACGGCGTACAGCAAGGTGGGCGGCAAGGCTTCCAGAATGGCCCGCTGCCGGGGGCTGCTGTCAGCCAGCAGTGCGGAGACTTGCAGCAGCCGGTAGGCGCTGTCTTTGGTGATGCCAATGTGCAGGCACCATGCACGGAAACTGTCCTCTCCACGGTTGCCGTGCTTCGAGTTGTCGCATTGTGCGACAACTCCGCACAGCTCATCGTGTGCCAGTGCAATGTTGTCACCCATGTAAACAAGACCCTTTTCGGCCAGTTTCTTGCCGTGAAGATATCCGTTTTCTGCAAGATGCAGGGTCGCCACGGTCTGCTCAGGCAGGCCGGAATAATCAAACCCCGGGCACTTGTCCTCCCGAAGGAAAGTCAGGGGCTTGTCCTGCGGGGCATCAGACGCAGGCGGCGTTTTCGCATTTGCATCCGCCCCGCTCTCCGAGGTGGTCAACGTTTCCGTTGCGGCATTCGGGGCAGCAGTCTCTGCCGTAGTCACAGCAGCATCCGCATTCTGGGCAGGTGCACATGAGAGAATCTCCTTTGCTTTTTTGATGTCGGCAAGAATCTTTTCCATTTCCTGCTGCGGTGTCATGTCCTTGCGGCTTCCATCCGGATTGAAAAACTGACCAAACAGCTCTCTTTTTGCGGCAACACCTTTCAGATTCTGAGCGCATGTGATTGTCAGGCAATAGCGCCCGTCAGATCCATAGTCCGATGCACGAATATCTTTGGAAAATGAGCCGAAAATCTCTCTGTCTGGATAAGTGTCTTTGATCCATGCGGAGACCTGAGACAGAAAGTCGAAGTCCAGACTATGCACTCGACAGGAGCATTTATCCTTGATAGAGCCAGCGAACTCTGACGCATAAGTGAGGGTCTTGCTCATCCGGCACTCGTAGCCCCGAGTCTCCCGGCTGACAGTTCTAGCACTTTCATCCCATTGAAAGTCTCCGTATGGCATGGCATAGGGGCATCCCCAGCACTCATGGCCGGGTGCGTAACCAGATAGGCGGTTTCCAGTGGTACTGGCATCGGTGGATTTCTTCACTCGCCGTCCGCATTTGCAGATATAGGTGGTCACACTTTCACCTCCGTGTCCTTCAGGCGGTCGAGCATCTCAGACTGCAGATCTTTGCTCAGGGGCTGCAGGGTGTTGTTCCGCCAGCCGTAGCACAGGATGGTGCCGTAGATGTTCTGCCCGCGATAGACGCGGTTCAGCCCACGGCCATAGATGCCGTACACCAGCACCGCCGGCGTGCGGGGCAAAACTTTCTGCTCACAGGGGCACTGCAGACGGGCCTCGATGCCCTGCAGGGTGTCCGGCAGAGAGGTGACTTCCGGGGACTTGCCCGGCTCGATCAAAATACCTTTCATTTGTAAAATCCTTTCTGATGTGATATCATCAGGATGATGGTGAGTAGAAAATCCATCATCCTTTGGGCTCGTCGGTGTCGTTACCACCGGCGGGCTCTTCCTTTTTGGGCCGGGAGAGTACTCTGATCCATTCGGCACGCTGGTCGGCGGATGCATAGTGGTAGCCCACTTCGTCCATGCCGTGCTCGCGGGCAGGCTTTTCAAAGCCGTTTTCTCCGTGGGCCAGCTCATAGCCGGAATCGGCCAGCTTCAGGATCTGGCGGGGTTCCCAGCCCTGCATGGCTGCGGTAAGCTCCAGATAGGCAAGAGCCGTGCCGCAGGACATGGCGGCCTCCCGGATATAGTTGGAGGGAATGCGTTCCAGCTCGTTGACGTCCAGGCAGCCCTCCGTCTTGATGCAGTAGGCTGCGTTGCTCTCAATGGATGCAGCTGCCGTGCTGAGCTTGGCAGCTGCCCCGGCCAGATGTGCCACACAGTCCCTGTCCTGCCACTTGAGGGGCAGTTCCTGCACCAGATAGGCCAGCACATGGGCCTTGCGGTCAGTGAATTTCATGGGGCTCCTTTCTCCGGGGTGGCGTCAGGCTGTCCACCTCGCTGCGCGGGATGAGCTCCCGCTGGCAAATGTACTTGACGTGCTGCCTGCCGTCCTTGAGCCAGTGGCAGACGGAAGCGGCAAAGCTGTTTGCACTGGCATAGCCCAGCCGCCGGGCACACATGGCGGCCGTGCCGCTGGCCAGCAGGTCGCCGGTTTTGGCGTCCCACACGGTGTACCAAAAGGCATTGTTGACGAGGTCAGGCATGGGCCTCGTCCTCCATGAGCTGCAGCACACCTTCCAGCTCCCCGGCCACAATGTCATAGGCCTCGGCCCGGCCCTCGCACTGGTGCTGATCAGACAGCCAGCGGGCCGTCGTCACGGCATCCCGGTTGCGTTGGGCGAGCCGTCTGTATTGCCTGTGTAGGCTCTCGACGTACTCCTTGGCGGTCATGCATCAACCCACCTTCCGTTTGCTCTTCACGGTGTTCCTGGCCTGCTTGTGGACTTTCCGACTGGCTTTCTCCTCGGCGTCCTGGGCAGCAAAGCCAAGGCGCATGAAAAAGACAGCCAGCAGCATCAGCACCAGCGCGGTGATGAACTCGCCGTCGGTGACGGGCTGGCCCAGCTGGGCCCCGCCCTCAATGCCCATGCCGTACAGCAGGCCCACGCCCATGCAGGCGACGGCCAGAGCGTGCAAAACAGTAGACTTAATCTTCATGCCTCTTCTACCTCCCAAGGACAGTCTGCGGTGGGTGTGCAGTCGTCCAGCGACCAGCCTACGACGGGGTGCCACTCACCGTCCGCGAAAATCTGCAGGCCGGTGTGATGCTCGTCCTGCGTGCGTCCGCCCAGCTGGTAGTGGCCGGATGCCGGGCTCCCGTCCCAACGGAACCATTTGTTCCAAAACAGCGGTGCAATGTACGGCAGGCCGATGGGGGCCTGCGCCCGCTCTCTGGCGGGGATGATGGTGGTTGTCATGCGGTTTCTCCTTTCTCGATGGCGGGGAAGAAATACTCCCCGATCTTCTCCTGCGGGATGTGTAGCACCCGGCAGATGGCGGTAATCTCCTGCTGGCTCCAGCTGCCATTGTTCTCTGGGGCGTTCAGCCGCTTGTTCAGTGTGCGGGGCTTCATGCCGGCCAGTGCTGCCAGCTCATACTGCTTGAGATCCTGATCTTCTGCCAGGCGGCGCAGTTTCAGGTAATGAATCTTCATGCCATATCTCTCCTTTCTCGAAATATCTACTTTAAGTAGATGCACTGGCGAAAAAAATTTGGTCGATGGGAATACCTACGACCTCACTGATTCTTTTCGCGGTGGCAACGGTGGCATCTTCGGGCGATTGCTCGATTCTACGGTATGTATCGCGCGAAACGCCGAGTTTTTCTGCCATTTCACGCTGCGTGAAACCGGCATACTGACGGGCCTGCTTAACAGTGAATCCCAAATTCACACCTCCTTTCGTCTGAGTTCGAGAATACTATACTCCACTTTTAGTAGAATGTCAAGAACTTAAAGTAGAAAAATTTCAAATAAATGTTGACACAGCTCTACTTTTGGTGTAATCTCTACATATAAGGAGTGATTCAATTGAGCATCGCTGAAAATATTAAAAAAATCCGATTGGAACACGGGTTGTCGCAAGCTGAACTCGGCAAGATTGCCGGCGTTAGCGACAAGGCGGTGTCCACTTGGGAACTCGGTATCAAAGTGCCTCGTATGGGGGCCGTAGAAAAAATGGCAAATTATTTTGGCATTGCTAAAAGTGCCATTGTGGACGATAACCCTACGGTTGCAGAGCCACGTCCTATCCCTCCGGGATTTCAGCCGAATCCAGAAATGGACTGGGTACCTCTGGTAGGCCGGATCGCATGCGGAACTCCCATTACTGCTGAGGAAAATGTGGAGCAGATGGTCTGCGTGCCGTCTCGCTGGCATTCCACTTTCACGCTGACCTGCGAAGGTGACAGCATGGAGCCTCGCATCCACAACGGCGATCTGGTGGCGATCCGCAGCCAGCCCAACGTTGAGAATGGTGAGATTGCCGCTGTGCGCATCGGCGAGGAGGCCACCTTAAAGCACGTTTATCTGCATGATAATTTTATTGAACTGCGTCCTGAAAACCCGGCATTTGAATCTATCATTCTGAGTAAAGAGGACATGAACACCGTTGTGATCGAAGGTAAGGCCGTCGGCCTTTGCCGCGATATTTAAAACAGGAGGGTATTGCAGTGAAAGGACGAGTACGGAGATGTGCCGTAATCTGTGCGCTGGCAATAGTCTTGGGTGGCTGTGGAGGTTCAGCTCCTGCAACGGCAGAGAAAAGCGCCTCTGTTGTGCGGACTGATGAAAATTCTATTGTTTACTTCAAAACTGATAAAGGGCTGAATGCTTTTTTTGAGGCTTACAATGAATTTGCGGAGCATCCATTTGCCGTCGAACAAATACGTCAGGGAAATGTCAGAACAAAAGCGCTGATTCAAACCGACAATTTGTATGTAGAACTGGTCAACAGCGCAAACGGTCTGGACATTCTTCTGGATGATGGTTCCGAAGAATCAGAGGAATTGTATTCTGTGTATCGGGACTTTTTGAAGGTGATGGATGATTCTCTTTCCGATAAACAAATCGAACAGGCATGGTCTGATATTAAGGAAATTGGAACTGGATATCTTTATAACGGCCGTTATTCGCTGAACCAGTTGAAAATGGATTACAGCAATGTAGAATTTCAGGGCACCTATCAGGTAAAAGTACATATTTCCGGCCCTCAATATCATCCACAGTGAGGAGGAAATCATCATGGGATTTCGATATCGAAGAAGCGTAAAGCTGGGCGGACTGCGTATCAATTTCAGTAAATCCGGGATCGGCTATAGCTATGGAGTAAAAGGTCTGCGATACACCAAAACAGCCAAGGGAAAGGATCGTGTGACTGCGTCTATTCCGGGTACCGGTATTTCATATGTTGCCGAAAGCGGCGGAAAAAAGAAATCTTCTAGAACAGCAACGTCACATGCTCAGCAGTCACCGGAGCCAGTAAGAAATTATCCTATTCCTTTGGCGGTAAAATTGTTGGCAGTTGTTTGTGGTATGGGGTTTGCAATTTACTATGCTACACAGGGACAGACTGCTGGACTATCAATCGGATCTGGCGTTGTTATGGGCGGGTTGAGTTATCTGCTGCTTTGTTTTCTGTATGGTATCATTTATAACTTAAAGCCCCCAAAAAACGAAGCCAAAGGTACCGATACCATAGTGACGAATGATTCTGCGCCTACGGCGACCTTTGAAATTCGTGAAGAATCCTTAAAACTGGCGGGGTCATATCACTACAAGACAAACATTGCAAAGGTAGCCGTTCCTAATCCGGATTGGAGAAAGACTTGTAAAGCGTTGGTAAATGCAGGCATGGCCGGCCAAAAAATCTATCGTTTCTGCCGCACGACAAAAACGGCAGAGCTTGTGGAAGAGCCTGACAATGCACATGATCCGAATGCCGTGATGGTGACCGTTGAAGGCGAAAAAGTTGGCTATATCAGCGCAGATGAAGTTCCGCATATAAAGGAAATCCTGCACCAGCACGACTTGAAAGAGGTCGCTGCCACCATCACCGGTGGTGAGTACAAGACGATCACTCCGGACGCTGAAATGATCAAGAATCAAAACGGACCGTTCGTCACGGTTAACATTCGTTACCAATAAAATAAAAAAATCCCCCGGCGCGCCAACGCCAGGGGAGAAGAATCTGCTTGCCGGATGGCATCACAGACCGTACAGTTGGGGAACCGTACAGTTTTATGATACCACCTCCGGGCAGGCTTGTCAAAGTGTACCCTTTTGGAGGTGTAAACATGGGACAACGAACCAATACAGCCACCTGGCTGCCAAACCAGAACCGCTGGCAGATCAAGGTGCAAAAGGACGGGGTGCGCCGGACCTTTACCAGCGCAAAACCTGGCCGCACCGGCCAGCGGGAAGCAAACCGCAAGGCAGACGCCTGGCTGGATGAAGGCATCACCAGCACCACAAAGCGCTGCGCTGACGTGTGGTCCGAGTACATGATCTCGGTCGAGGCCGCAGCAGGCGGTAGCTACATAGACCAGGTGGAGAAGTTTGGCCGCAACTACATCCTGCCGGTGATCGGGGTGCGGCGTATCGGTGATCTGAGCACCGGTATGCTGCAGGATGTGCTGAACCGCTCCTACAAAGAGGGGTGTCTGAACCAGGCCAGCAGGCGCAGGAGCAAGGGAAACCTGTCCCGCAAGACGCTGCAGGGCATCCGGGGCGTGGAGGTGTCCTTTGTCAAGTGGGCCCGCCAGCATAAATATACAACACTGCGGCCCGAGGACGAGGGGCTGGCTGTGCCAAAAGGTGCCCGGAATAAAGGCAAGAAGATCCTGCAGCCGGACGCCCTGCGGGTGCTGCTCTCCACAGACACCCGTGAGGTGCGTGGAAAAGTGGAGCAGGACGAGAATGTCCATGCCTACCGGGTAGCCGTTATGACCGGCCTGCGCCCCGGCGAACTGCTGGGGCTGTGTGTGGGTGACGTAGAGGGCAACCGGCTGCACCTCCACCGGGCGATCAACCGCCAGAACGAGGAGACCACCGGCAAGAATGAAAACGCGATCCGCACCGTGGTGCTGCACCCTCTGGCTGCTGCCGAGATCCACGCCCAGTTGCAGCAGCGCACCTGCGAAGAGGAGCGCCCGCTGCGGGACGATGATCCCATCTTCCCGCTAAAGAATCAGCAGAGCCTGTACAACTACTGGCAGTTTTACCAGCGCTGCAACGGTATAGACCCGCCGGTCAGCCTGTATGAACTGCGGCACACCTTTGTGAGCATGGTTGAGGACGCCGTGTCCCCGGCTCAGCTGCGCCGTATGGTGGGACACAGCCGCAGCATGGACACCTACGGCTGGTACAGTCATGCCGTGGATGGCAGGGATAATGCCGCTGCCTTGGCTGTTTCGGACGCCCTTGCCGAGTATGCTCCCGCCGGGCAAAAGTAACCCACTTTGCAACCCACTTTTAGGCGCAGATATGTGCGCTAGATAGTTTTATTTGTTACAGCCATATCCAGAAAAGTGGCTTGATTGCTGAATTTTTTGAATTTGCTGGAATCGGTGTGCGTGAAAGTGACTTGTTCGAATCCACCCGCGCCCACCAAAAAGCCTCGACGTATCAAGTACGCTGAGGTTTTTGTTATATAACAAAGTTAATCTCACCGAGCGGGTGGATTCGAACAGCATCGACCCGCCGAATAGTCCGGCGGGGGAAAGCCCCTGTGCAACAGCGACGACCGCTGCCAGCGGCAGAAACAGGGAGGAGCTGTTGGGGCTGCGGCCAGCAGGATGCGCGTGCCGCTCAAGGCACGATGCAGCCGCTGGGAGCCGCGACCCGGACTCCTTTTCTGCGCGGCTTGCGTAATCCACCCGCGCCCACCAAGAACTCCAGTGTTGTAATGACACTGGAGTTTCTGTTTTATCTGGAAGTTTGTAAAGCGTCGCAAGGGTGGATTCGAACAGCAGCGGAGCCGACCGCCGCCTGCGGCGGAAACAGGGAGGCGAGGCTGGGGCAGCGCTCCGATTTTTCAAGGCCCCGCCAAGGGGTTGCAGAAAAATCGGCAAGCGCAACTCGTAAGGCCCGGCGCTTCGCGTCCCGCCGGGCAAAAACAGCCGCCGCACGGAAAGCTCCATGCGGCGGCTGTTCTCATTTTGTTGAATCTTCAGGAAAAATTACTTTACGTACTCGACAGTGTACTCGAAGCCGTACTCTTCCTGCAGCTTCTTGACGGCAGGCTCGCAGTCCTCGATGAAGGTGGGAGCGTAGACGGAAGCGCCGTTGTGGGCCTTCTTGTAGTCCTCAACGATCTGCTGCAGCTTTGCCCAGCCCTCGTTGGCCTTTGCCTGGTCAACGCTGTCGGGGAAGTTGATGATGAATTCGCGGTGAGAAGGGATACGAGCTTTCATAATAGAATCTCCTTATGAAAAAATATGATTTCGAATTTATACAGAAACAGGAAAACATCCTGAATCTTACAGTTGGTATACAGCTTTGGCGTTCTGCGCCGTCTGGCGGAAGACTTCTTCCGGGCTGATGCCCTTGACGCTGGCGACATACTCGCCGACGTACCGGATGAGGGAGCTGTCGCAGCGGATGCCGCGCACCGGCTCCGGGGCCATGTAGGGGCAGTCCGTCTCGAGGACGATCTGCTCCAAAGGCAGAGCCGCAATGGCCTTTGCCGCCCGTTTGGCACCCTTGAAGGTGCAGGCACCGCCGAAGCCGAAATACAGCCCCTGCCGGGCCAGCCACACGGCGTCGTCCGCACTGCCGGAATAGCAGTGGACGATGCCCTTGGGACGGTATTTTTTCAGCAGGGCGTAGACGTCGGCGTGGGCGTTTCGGTCGTGGACGATGATGGGCTTGTCCAGCTCAAGCGCAAGGCGGATCTCCGCCTCAAACAGCGCCAGCTGTGCGTCTTTCGGCACAGGCCAGTGGTAGTCCAGCCCGCACTCGCCCACAGCGACCACTTTCGGGTCGTCGTAGCAGGGGGCAAGGGCTTTCATCTCAGCGGCCCAGTCGCCGCCAAAGACCGAGACAGTGGGGGCAGGGCCTTCCTCGCCGCAGTCCTCGGGGGCCAGCAGGCTCTCGGGATGGATGCCGATGGCGGCATACACCCACGGATAGCGGTGAGCCAGCTCCAGCACCCGGGGCGCGTCCCCCGAGTGGGTAGCCTGCTCGCAGACGCCGACCACGCCCTTTTCGGGCAGGTTGTCCAGCAGAGCGAAGCGGTCAGCATCGAAGGCACGGGAGCTGTAGTGGGCGTGGGTGTCGAAAATCGGGCCGGTCATTGCTCCTCCTTCTTGGAGGGGGCTTTGTTCACCAGCCAGATGCCGACGCAGACGAACACCAGTGCGGCCAGATACTGCCAGCGGAACAGCGGCTCGCCGTTGAGCACAGCGCTCAGCAGCACGTTGACCACCGGGTTCACGAAGCCAAAGATGGCAATGCGGCTGACGGGGTTGTTCTTCATCAGCAAGGCCCAGAGCAGATAGCCGGCGCCGCAGATGAAGGCCAGATACAGCAGCACCAGAATGCCAAGCGGCGTCACACTGCCCAGACGCCCGCCGAGAGCCGTACCCAGCACGAAGAGTGCTGCGCCGCCCACGAACAGGTTCAGGAAGCAGACCGCGAAGCTGTCCGCCTTTTTGGTGACGGATTTGTTCCACGGGCCGGACAGGGTGAAGACCACCGTTGCAAACAGCATACAGAAGACGCCCCAGCCGCTGCCGCCGCCGTGGTTGCCCAGTGTGCCGATGAGAACGCCCGCAAAGCCGACGGCGCAGCCCAGGGTCTTTGCCGGGGTCATCCGATCGGCATTGCCGTAGATGAAGTGGGCAAAGATGACGCCCAGAAAGCTCTGGGTGCTGTTCAGGATGCCGCCGAACGCACCGGTGAGCATCGCCACGGCGATGTAGTAGAAGGCGTACTGGGTCGTGGTCTGCCACAGGCCCAGTACACAGCACTCGGCAAAGACTTTCCCTTTCGGGAAGGTGGGCATCCGGCTCTGGAGCAGGGTGCTGCCCAGCAGGACGAGCAGACTGCCCAGCATGAACCTTACACCGGCAAAGCAGAAGATGGACGCGGTGTTGGACGGATCGATCTCAAAGAGGCGGTAGCCCATCTTGATGAAGGGGAACGCACAGCCCCACAGCACATTGCAGAAGATGGCCAGCAGCACCGCAAACAGCGGTGTGCCGAAAATTTTGTCCAGCTTCTCGGCGCGGGAAAGAGTCATGTTGTTCTCCATCGCTCAGTGGATGCGCGCGCCCACGGGGGTGTCGTCGCTGTAGAAGGGGATGGAGCAGCCGCCGTCGGCAGTGTCAGCGGCGAAGATCATGCCCTCGCTGACATACTTGCCCTTCATCATCGGGCGGGGTGCCAGATTGCAGACGATGCCGAGCTTCTTGCCGATGAGGTCTTCCGGCTTGAACCACTTGGCGATGCCGGACAGGATGCAGCGCTCACGCTCGCCGTCAAAGACGGTTAGGTGGAGCAGCTTTTTGCTCTCCTTCAGGTTCTCGCAGGCGCGGACCTCGGCCACGCGCAGCTCCACCTTGCAGAAGTCGTCATAGGAGATCTCTGCCTCGTGGGTGAAGTCCACATTGCTCTCATCAGCAGGAGCAGCGGCCTTCTTCTCAGCCTCTTCCTTGGCCTTCTTAGCGGCCTCAGCAGCGGCCTTGCGCTTCTCGTCCTCTTCCTTCAGGTGAGCGATCTCCTTTGCCACGTCGATGCGGGGGAACAGCGCCTCGCCCTTGTGGACGGTGTAGCTCTCCTGAACGCCGTAAGCGGCCTTTTCCACGTCGATAGCGGAAGCGTCCAGACCCAGCTGCTCCATCATCTTGGGAGCGGTGGAGGGCAGGTAAGCGTTCAGCAGGATGCCGGCCACGCGCAGAGCCTCGCACAGGTGGTACAGCACGCTCTCAAGGCGCTCCTTGTTGGCCTCATCCTTGGCCAGAGCCCAGGGAGCCGTCTCGTCGATATACTTGTTGGCGCGCTGGATGACGGCGAAGATCTCCATCAGAGCCTGCGGGATGGTCAGGTTGTCCATGTCTGCCGTGACCTTGCCCAGCAGTTCGCTGGTCATGGTCTCCAGCTCGGTGTCGATGGCCTCGGTGCCAGCCACTTTGTGGACAGTGCCGCCGAAGTACTTCTCACACATGGCGACGGTGCGGCTCAGCAGGTTGCCAAGGTCGTTTGCAAGGTCGCTGTTGATGCGATTGATGAGGGCCTCGTTGGTGAACGTGCCGTCGTTGCCGAAGGGGATCTCACGCAGCAGGAAGTAGCGGATGGCGTCCAC
>ENA-ORSB01002283-ORSB01002283.1-human-gut-metagenome-genome-assembly--contig:-NODE-2283-length-15638-cov-3.603350_pt1 | contig 15638 bp, 10 predicted proteins | sample MGYA00242180_ERZ509144 | MGnify/ENA primary metagenome ERZ509144 (study PRJEB26280, sample SAMEA2338661) | human gut metagenome | biome: human gut; feature: human-associated habitat; material: faeces...
GTACTTCATCTACAAAGCACAATAACGGGCTGTCAGAATCAGCAAGAGCCGCATCCATAATTCGCTTCAAAGATTTAATCTCCACAATATAATAGCTTTCTCCATTAGCAAGATCATCTCTTAGGGCCATGGAAGAAAAGATGCGGTAACAGCCACCTTCATAGCTTCTGGCACTACAGGTATGGATTGTCTGTGCAAGAATCGCATTGATGGCAACCATTTTGAGAAAGGTTGATTTACCGGAGGCATTAGAGCCGGTGATAAGCATACCGCGGTTCTGTTCAAAACTGTTAGAAACGGCATTTTTCAAGGATGGATGATAACCCTCTTCTATTTTAAGAGAAATCTGCAAACCATCTTTCAACTCAGGAACACACCAGCACGAAAGACTCTCACGGAAAGCGCCAATCGCTATTGCTGCATCTACGTAGCCTATAGACTGAGCCAGCGCTTCTATCTCCTGTCTGTTGGAGCATACCAGATGAAGCATGCGGTTGAACTGTATAATATCAACATGCGTCATCATTTTTACATAATCAAACAACAGCTCAATCGGGTTCCCACTGGAAGCATTCATCTGAAATATCAGATGTGAGTTCTTGTGCATAGGCTTTAGCGGAGTGACTTTAGCAGTTAATTGTTCTCTGTATTCAGGCATTTTATGCAGAGGTACTTTCAGGATATTTTCTGCACCTTCGATCATTCTCATAATATAGCCAAAGCTTGTCAGGTAAGGAAGTACTGCGTTTTTTTCTTTTAGATAAGTGACAATATTAATACAGGAGATAACAATCAGCGCAAAAATTCCCAAATTAGCGGATATGCCAATCAATATAACAGATAGTACCAATGCGATAATTCCCAGTATATGTCCCGTATTTTTACGCTCACCCAGATTATCCAGAAAGTCCAGATAATCATATAAAGAAAATCGTCCGGTACTGCCCAATTCATGCAGAATCACCTGCATCTGCACACGTTCCTCTGCGTCCTGCTGCATGGCAGTAATGTCCTTTTCAAGGGTCTGCGTATCTGCCTGCTTCAGGGAGGGATGACGAAGCATATGATAGAGATATTCTGCACCGGAAGCAGACTGCGTATGATTAATCAATGCAAAAACAGTATCCATGTCCAGATCATTCCAGGTGATATCATCCAAATGGAACTGCTGACTTTCTTTGTCTTTTTGCAGTTTCTTTTCAAAAAGGCGGGAAATTGTCTTCAGCTGTTCTTCAGAATATTCCTTAACCTCATACTTGCCATAATCCTGTATAAGATGCTGTCTGTATTGCGCCTTACGCTTCTTCTCTTCCCGTGCACCCCGAATCATGCAATATACCACGCCAACGACGATAATCGAAAATAATCCAATCCATTCCATAAATAACACCTAGAGATTGGAAGGACCAAAACCAAAGGGCAGCATTTCTTCCAATGTCTTGTCCAGATAAGTGTCTTCGGAAATGGCTGTAATGACTCTGAAAGTCTTCGGATCACAGAACTCCATCATAACCTGTCTGCATACACCGCAGGGATAGGCATAATCTGTGGGCAGATCACCTTTTCCACCAACAATAGCTATGGCGCTGAATTCGCGTTCTCCTTCGCTTACGGCTTTGAAAAATGCAGTACGTTCTGCACAGTTAGTAGGTGTATAACCTGCGTTTTCAATATTACATCCTTTATATACTCTACCTTCTTTAGTAAGTAAGGCAGCTCCTACCTTAAATCCTGAATATGGTGCATATGCCATCTCTCTGGCTTCCAGAGCCTGCCTGATCAATTCTTTGTTATCCATTTTATTTTATTGCTCCTATTTTCTCTATGACTTTTGTTACAAGCTCTGTAAATAATGGAGCTGCTTTATCTGCTGCTTCCTGTACTTCTTTATGTGACAATGGTGTCGGATTCATACCGGCAGCAAGATTACATACGCAGGAAATTCCGCATACACGCAGTCCACAGTGATTAGCTGCAATTGCTTCCACAACAGTACTCATGCCTACTGCATCAGCATAATCAGCCAGCATACGGATCTCAGCCGGAGATTCGTAGGAAGGACCTGTAAGCTGTACATAGACACCTTCCTGCAATGGAATGTTATTTTCTTTTGCCGTTGTTCTGATTAGTTCCTGTAATTCCAGATCATAAACATGGCTCATATCAGGGAATCTTGTTCCCAGTTCCTCTATATTCGCTCCAATTAAAGGATTGGGTGCAAATATACCAATATGATCTGTAATCATCATCAGATCTCCAGCCTGGAACTTGCGGTTCATTCCACCGGATGCATTACTCAGGAACAGGATTTTAGCCCCCAAAAGCTTCATCAGTCTTGTAGGAAGGACTACGTCAGATACAGGATATCCTTCGTAGTAATGTACACGTCCCTTCATACATACTACAGGTACTTTACCTACATAACCAAAGATAAATTTACCGGCATGTCCTACTACAGTAGATACCGGGAATCCTTCGATGTCGCTGTAATTGATTTCCGTTACTACCTGAATATGATCAGCATAATCCCCAAGCCCGGAACCTAATACCAGTGCTGCTTCGGGTACAAAATCTGTTTTCTCCCTTACACTTTTATAGCAATTCATCAGTTTATCATATACTTCATTCATAAGAATCCTCCTTATCTGTTTTTTGAGGTGTCTATTGTTAAGTATAACAGATTCTGCTGTAAAAAACCACCATAGAAAGAGAAACAGAATTGACTTCTGCTTCTCTAACCTGCTTCTTCCCACACTATATGATAATGCATACCATTCCACCATTGGAGTCATTGACAATCTTTTGCATGGTATCCTGCAATTTCATCTGGCTTTCTTCTCCTATCATGGTAATCTTACTGGTAATGCCATCATTTACCAGTTGCTCAATGGTTTTTCCAAAGATATTAGTCTCCCATATGCCCTCCTTGGAGGTCTCCGCATCAGAAATATAGTGAATCAGGTCCTGTGCCTGTTGCTGTGTTCCGACAATTGGTGCAATCTCTGTTTCAATGTTAGCCTTGATCATATGGATAGATGGACTTTGTGCCTTAATCTTGACACCGTATTTATTACCATGCTTAATTACTGTAGGAGTATCCAGGGTTATTTCTTCTTTATCCGGTGTTACGACACCATAACCTTTCTGACGGACACTTTCCAGTGCGCTGAGTACTTTACTGTATTCCTTTTTCATTTCTGCCAGAGTCATAAGAAGCTGCATCAACTGGTATTCTCCATTGATTGTCTCGCCTGTCATATTACTGAGCATTTCATAATAATACTGATTATCTGCATCTAATTGATATGCCGCAGTACCATCTGCTATATTGATATGGTCGAATTTACATTTCTTTACATACTGACTGTCAATCTGTAAATCCTGATTGGATAAGTCTCTCACAGACTGTATCTGATTCATGATTTCACGAAGTTTATCTATGATATCCTGTTTCATCGGATTGGCAACAGACATCATATCCATCCATTTTGGTGTATAGAATTCCACTACTGATAATGGAAATTCATACATGACTTCTTCCAGAATATGTGCAATATCCTCTTTTCTCATCTGGTCAATATTGACTGTGAGGGCTTTGACCTTGTATTGTTCCTCCAGTTCTGCAGCAAGATTTTTTGCCTCATCACTGTAAGGCTTGGAGGTATTGACCAGTACTACAAAAGGTTTTCCTATACGCTGCAATTCTGTGATTGTTTGTTCTTCTGCCCTGCGGTAGGCTTCTCTTGGCAGTTCCCCAAAACTGCCGTCAGTTGTTACCACAATCCCAATGGTGGAATGATCCTGAATTACCTTACGAGTCCCTATCTGGGCAGCCTGTGTGAAAGTAATTTCTTCTGTAGACCAGGGAGTTTTTACCATACGCTCCACATCTTCCTCCATATGACCGGTAGCTCCATCTACCATATAGCCTACACAGTCAATTAAACGTACCTTTACTTTGGAATTGTCATTAATATTAATCTCAACAGCTTCTTTGGGTATAAATTTAGGCTCTGTCGTTGTAATGGTTTTCCCACCGCTGCTCTGTGGAAGCTCATCCATTGCTCTGGTTCTGTCATGTTCATTCTCTATCTTTGGAATGACCATAATATCCATAAATCTTTTGATAAATGTAGATTTACCCGTTCTGACAGGTCCTACAACTCCTATGTATATTTCGCCGCCAGTTCTCTGACTAATGTCTTTGTATAAATTAAACTCCTGATTTTCTTCAAGATATCCCATGATAGATTGTTCCCCATGTCCTTTGCTTTAAGTATATGAGGGCGTGTATCCTGAATATGACAAAAGGACACTAAGAAAGTGTCCTTTTTGGTGCATAAGATTTATGATCATTATGATAGCTTCTGTTTCCGTATGGCTTTTTCTCGCCATATGAACTTCTCTCGCCGTATGTTTTTCCTTCACCATACGACTTTCTTTCACTGTACGTTTTCCTTTCACCATATGGTCTGCGATCTTCGCTATAGGAAGTTCTGCTTCGGTATGTTCTTCTGTCCTCACTGGTGTTACCTTCGCCATAGGGCTTACGGTCTTCATACCTTCTTCTTCCTTCATAAGGCTTTCTACCCTGTGTTGAATGATCACGGCTATCAGAGTCATGATCTCTGCGATAAGGCTTATGAGCAAATGGCTTTCTGGCGGCATTATTTTTACGTCTGTCGCGAAGTGCCTGTTTTCTGGCATCTTCTGCACGTTTCTGGTCTCTTGCAGTAACTTCCTCCTGATTATAGATGTGAAGAAGATCCGGATGCGTAATTCTGACATAATTGGGATATGCTGTATATTTCATATGGCATTTGTTGCAGGCAAAACAGTTCAATGTCTCATCCTCTGTAATGCTTGTTTTCAGAACAAGTCCATATTTTACAACACCTTCACAGTCTTCCCTGATACATTTATTGATTCTTTTATCATATACATAAATGATATCATCATCTTTTAAAGTTACTTTTCTTTCCGGGACCTTTTTTTCCATTATTTTTTCCTCTCTTTTACATGGAATACAGTACTATAACTGCACAAAATCTATGAATCCTTTTACTTAATTCCAATCCTGATGCTCTATTTTCTTATCACGGATCATAAGATCCTTCACTGCAACAGCAGCGGATTTACCATTGAACAGTACTTCGTTTACCTGCTCAATAATAGGAAGTTCTACGTGATATTTCTCTGCAAGAGCTTTGGCTGCTTTCGCAGAATATACACCTTCTACTACCATCTTGACTTCAGCCATAGCTTCTTCCATTGTTTTACCCTGACCGATTAAAATGCCTGCTCTGCGGTTTCTGGAATGCATACTGGCACAGGTAACAATCAGATCTCCAATACCGGATAAACCACAGAATGTCTCAAATTTACCGCCCATAGCTGTACCAAGTCTGGCGATTTCTGTAATGCCTCGTGTAATCAGAGCTGCTTTGGTATTATCACCATAACCCAAACCATCTGCAATACCTGCTGCGAGAGCTACTACATTTTTAAGAGCTGCACCTAATTCTATTCCAAGAACATCCGGGCTGATATAGACACGAAATACATCACTCATGAAGACATTTTGAATATACTCGGCAGTCTCTCTGGTCTTAGCACCAACTACGATGGTAGTAGGTATACCTCTTCCTACTTCTTCTGCATGGGAAGGACCGGAAAGAACAGCTACATTAGCCTGCGGAACCTCTTCCTCAATAATCTGAGACAGGGTCATAAGAGTATGTTCCTCGATACCCTTGGCTACATTGACTATGATCTGTCCGTCCGCTACATACGGTTTCATATTGTGGGATGTACTTCTTGTAAAAGGTGATGGAACTGCCAATACCAGAATATCCTTGCCTTCAATTGCTTCCGGCAATGAAGTTGTGAATATCATATCTTCCGGTAATTTAACACCCGGCAGTTTATCCTTATGCTCATGCTCTGTTTTCAGCATATTGATCTCATCTTCAAGGATGGACCATACTGTAATCTCATGTCCGTTATTATGCAATAGAACTGACAAAGCAATTCCCCAGCTTCCAGCTCCAATGATACCTATTTTTGCCATATGCATTACCTCTTGCCTTTTTATTCTTCGTTTTTCTTGGATAAATAAGTCTTACGCTCTGTTTTATGTATTAAACGGTCAATATTAGCTCTATGCTCCCAGAATGCCAACATTGCCAGCAAAGTCGTAACAATATAAAGTTCAATCAATGCACCCTGGGACATTCCAAAGAGTCCCATCTGTCCAAAGATAATCATTTCTGCAATCAGAACAATCTGCACTAACAAAGAACCCAGAGATACATAATGTGTCAGAAAAAATGTACCAAAGAAAGTAATGACTTCAGGTAAGATCATATACGGATGGAAGAAAATAATCAGACCTGCTGTACAGGCAATGCCCTTTCCACCCTTGAAATGAAGATAAAAGGGGAAGTTATGACCCAGAATAGCTCCAGCACCTGTATACAGGGCAAGTAATGGTAATATGTCACCATACGCATTCTTGAACAGGAAGCGAACAAGAGTCATGGCAAGACCTGTTTTCATGATATCACAGAAAAGTACGATTGCGCCTGCTTTTTTACCCATAACACGTAAAGTATTGGTAGTACCTGCATTGCCACTTCCGTGTTTTCTGATGTCGATTCCTTTCATTTTTCCATATATATATGAAGTCTGAAATAAACCAAATATATAGCCGATCAAGACACAAACTACACGAATCATCGCTATTTGTCTTCCTTTCTTTCTCTTATGATGAATTTTAATGAAGTACCACGGAACCCGAATGCTTCACGAATTTTATTCTCCAGATATCTTGTATATGAAAAATGCATCAGTTCTTTATCATTTACAAATACAACAAAGGTTGGCGGTTTTACACCTACCTGCGTTGTATAGAAAATCTTGAGACGTTTTCCCTTGTCTGAAGGTGGCTGCTGAAGAGCAACTGCCTCTGTAACAATCTCATTTACAACACCTGTTGCAATACGAAGAGACTGATTCTCGATAACCATATCAATGGTCTCAAATAATTTATTCAGACGCTGTCCTGTCTTGGCAGAAATAAATACGATCTCTGCATAGGTCATAAAGGACAGGATATTTCTTACCTTCTCTGTAAAGCGGTATATTGTCTTATCATCCTTCTCTACAGCATCCCATTTATTAACTGCAATAATGATGCCTTTTCCACGGTCATGTGCAATACCTGCTATCTTGGCATCCTGCTCTGTAACGCCTTCTTCAGCATCAATGACCAGTACGACTACATCTGCACGTTCTACAGCACTTACCGTACGGATGATCATGAAACGCTCCAGTTCTTCCTTGATCTTGTTCTTACGGCGAAGACCAGCTGTATCTATGAAAATATAATCCTTGCCATTGTGTACGACTTCAGTATCTATGGCATCTCTGGTAGTTCCAGCAATATCAGAGACAATGACTCTGTTCTCGCCTACTAACTTATTAATAATAGAAGACTTACCTACGTTAGGCTTACCTACGATGGCAATTCTTGGTCTGTCATCCTCTTCTTCTGTGAAATCTGCTTCGTTAAATAAAGCAGTTACAGCGTCCAACATTTCACCAAGACCTAAACGGTTGGCAGCAGAAACAGGTATTGGATCGCCAATACCAAGATTATAAAATTCATATACATCTGCTTCAAACTTCGCAAAGCTGTCTACCTTGTTCACTACAAGAATTACCGGCTTATGGCTGCGTCTGAGCATATCGGCAACCTTGGCATCTGCATCTACCAGTCCCTGCTTCACATCAACAAGGAATAAGATAACATCTGCTGTTGCAACGGCAATTTCTGCCTGCTCACGCATCTGTGAAAGAATGACGTCATTACTGTCCGGCTCAATACCGCCTGTATCGATCATGGTAAATGTCTTGTCCAGCCATGTCACATCTGCATAAATTCTGTCTCTTGTAACGCCGGGTGTATCTTTTACAATAGAAATCTTCTCACCTGCCAGCGCATTAAACAATGTGGATTTACCTACATTAGGCCTGCCCACTATCGCTACTACCGGTTTGCTCATATATCTGTCTCCTTCTTATCTTTTTATGGTCTGGTACTTCGATCAGACAGTTTACCAGGTCAGCACCCGGTTCATCTACCACTACAACTTCCGTCTTAAGAGCCTGTCTGACATCTTCCACCGTCAGGTCATCCAGAAAAACATCCTCGCCGCTTCTGAGCATATTGCATGGGATCAGTACTTTTTCTCCCAGATTTCTCTGCGCGAGCTGATCCATAAGATCAGTAGCTGTAATCAGACCGGAAACTGTGATCTTCTCTCCAAAGAAATTATTCTTTACTGCATATACTTCAGCCTGGACATTCGGAAATTTCTTCTGTACCAGTTTTATCATTTTACCTATATAAGGCGCTGCCAGCCGTCCTGTTGCAACAGTGGCATTTACCTCTCTGTCATCGCCTTCAAGCTGCTCAAGTCTCTCTTTTACCTCTGTTTCAAGCAGACGCATCATACCAACACCATTCTCCAGCTGAAGGTATCCGTCATATCTGCCCTCCTCAGGAAGTTCATATCCTGCAAGAATATACCATTCATCCGAAGCATGTACAAAATGAATACCATGCTTCTTCACCATGATCTTCTGCCACCGCTCTACCTGACTGATCAGATACCTTGCATCCTCTTTATCAAAAGATTCCAGTGGATACAGACCTTTTCGATACCTGGAAAGACCTACAGGTACGATTGAAACACTCTGCAGTACAGGCGCATATTCCGACAGTTTTTCCAGACTGTATTCCAGTTCATCCCTGTCATTAATCCCCTTGCAGAGCACAATCTGCCCGTTCATGGTCACATCACCTTTATAAAGCCTGTCAACTTTTGCAAGGGCATCTCCGGCAAATCGATTATGGAGCATTTTACAGCGAAGCTTGGGATTCATAGTCTGAAACGATACATTGATCGGGGAAAGATGAAACTTGATAATACGATCCAGATCATAGTCACTCATATTGGTAAGGGTAACATAGTTTCCCTGCAGGAATGACAGTCTGGAATCATCATCTTTAAAATATAAAGTTTCTCTCATACCGGGCGGCATCTGGTCTATAAAACAGAAAATACAGTGATTGGAACAGGAGCGGTACTCATCCATAAGACTGTTCTCAAACTCCACGCCAAGATCATCTTCATATTCCTTTTCTACTTCCAGTTCCCATTCCTCGCCATTCTTCTTTCGGATAAGGAGCGTAACAAATTCGTCATTCATCAGATAACGATAATCAAACACATCCTCTACCGGCTGGCCGTTAATGGAAAGCAGCGCATCTCCCGGTTCCAGTTCCAGTTCTTCTCCGATGCTGTCCGGAAGAACTCTGGATATTATGTGTAAATTTTTTTTCATGAATTTTACTCCATTGGAATGTAACCGGAAATTGTGTGTGGGATAAACTTTTCCGGCACATTTTGTTTCTCGATCATTCAGGAGCCGCTGATTTATTTACTGTGCAGGCACAGTAACTTTCTGACATTTACTCCTGATATCATATGACAGTAATTCCGGACAAAATATACCTGCGCCCAGAATCCACTATCTTTTATATCATAACAATTGTAAAAGAAAAAATCAATAAATTCCTTGACGTATTTTAGGGCAAATGTTATATATTATATTGAAATCTATTTTTTGAGTATAAAATCACTACTTAGGAGGAGTATTATGCCAAACATAGAATTGTTGGAAAAATCCATGCCGGTTGCACCTATCCGTATTGCAGCTCTTGGATGCAGAGAACTTGCAGAAGAAGTTGACAGAAAACTTGTTAAATTCCGTAAAGAGCTGGTTGAACGCAAACAGCTTAGTGTTGTTCCGCAGGGATACAGCGAAGAATCATTTATTGTAGAATGTGAATGCCCCCGTTTCGGAACCGGTGAAGGTAAAGGTTATATTAAAGAATCCGTTCGTGGCACTGACCTTTATATTATGGTTGATGTGACCAATTACAGTGAATCTTATACTGTATGCGGACACGAGAACCATATGTCTCCTGACAACCATTTCCAGGATCTTAAACGAATTATTTCCGCTGCAACAGGCAAGGCACACCGTATCAATGTAATTATGCCGTTCCTTTATGAAGGCCGCCAGCACAGACGTACTAAAAGAGAATCTCTGGACTGTGCACTGGCACTGAAGGAATTAAGCGATATGGGAGTTTCCAATATCATTACCTTTGATGCCCATGATCCACGTGTCCAGAACTCTATTCCGCTGAATGGTTTTGATAACTTTTTCCCTACTTATCAGTTTTTAAAAGCTCTGATCAAGAGTGTGCCGGATCTTCGTGTTGACAATGACCATCTGATGATCATCAGCCCTGATGAAGGTGCCATGTCAAGAGCTGTATATTTCTCCAATATCCTTGGAGTAGATATGGGTATGTTCTACAAACGCCGTGATTACACTCAGATTGTAAACGGACGTAACCCTATCGTTGCTCATGAGTTCCTTGGAAGCTCTGTAGAGGGCAAAGATGTAATTATTATTGATGATATGATTTCTTCCGGAGACAGTATCATTGAAGTTGCTACAGAATTAAAGAGACGTAAAGCAAAACGTATCTTTGCCGCTGCTACTTTTGGTCTGTTTACTAACGGAATGGAGAAGTTTGACAAAGCTTATGAAGAAGGTATTATTGATGGTATCCTGACAACAAACCTCATCTATCAGACACCAAACCTTCTTTCAAAACCATATTATATCAACTGTGATATGAGCAAGTACATTGCTCTGATCATTGATACTCTGAATCATGACGGATCACTGAGCGAGATTCTCAGTCCGAATGAGCGTATCCAGAATGTACTTCAGAAATATAAAAATGGAGAGACTATCTAAATATAAATTTAGCTTAGAAATCATTTTACTGATATACGGACGAAAACAGAAAATATTATTTTAGGAAGTCGATTGTTAGAAGAATGATACAGGAACGCCGACTCAAAGTTAAGCATACTGTTCATACTAGAAAAAACAACAGACTGCTAAAAGCAAAGAAAGGATTGACAAACTCGCTGCCGCTCAGACAGCTGTCAATCCTTTCTTTAACGCAATCTATTGTTTTTCAAGTATGAGCAAGCATGCTCCACATTCGTCTTCATTCCTGTATCACTCTTCTAACATGAAACTTCTTCAAGCTCATATTTTCTGTTTTCTGTTTATTGAAAAAGATAGACTTCTACGCTAAATTTTATTAAACACAAACACGTTTGAGAGATGGATATCATTCTACAGAACATCCGATGCATCTGCTTCTTAAGTAGAGTTCTTCTTTCGAGAGAGTAGAAATCAGATAGCGACGAAAAAGTCTGTCTATTAGAATAAACTTTATAAGTGCTATCTGATTTCGTCCGCACTCGAAAAAGAATCTCTACACCAAATCTTTATTTGTATAAAAAATATCCCCATAGACGATTTCTCATCCATGGGGATATTTTTTATGTCAGCATATTAAATATGCTTTTTTTCTTATTCTTCTGTAGACTCTTCAGTTTCTGTTACTGTTTCCTCAACTGCATCTGCATTTTTGTCTACAATAGCTTCTTCTGTAAGTTCATCTGTCAGATCAGCATTCTCGTCGAATTCAATGTCATCTTCAAGATCCAGTTCATCTTCCATCTTAATATCTGTGTTGAGTTTTACATCACGGTACTTCTTCATACCTGTTCCAGCAGGAATATGTTTACCGATGATAACGTTCTCTTTCAGACCAACCAGATGGTCAACTTTACCCTTGATAGCTGCTTCTGTCAGAACCTTTGTTGTCTCCTGGAAGGAAGCGGCTGACAGGAAGGATTCTGTTGCCAGAGAAGCCTTTGTGATACCAAGCATGATCTGCTCTCCGGTAGCCGGCTCTTTTCCTTCTGCAGCAAGCTGCTCGTTTACTTCTTCGAACTCAAGAACGTCTACCATTGTTCCAGGCAGGAACTCTGTATCACCCTTCTCTTCGATTCTGATCTTCTTCAGCATCTGACGAACGATAACCTCGATATGCTTATCGTTGATCTCAACACCCTGGAGACGGTATACACGCTGTACTTCCTGGAGCATATAATCCTGTGTTGCACGAAGTCCTTTGATTTTCAGGATATCATGTGGATTTACGCTACCTTCTGTAAGCTCATCTCCGGCTTCAAGCATAACGCCGTCCTGTACTTTGATACGTGATCCGTAAGGAATAAGATAGGATTTGGATTCTCCTGTCTCTTCGTTTGTAACGATAACCTCACGTTTCTTCTTTGTATCACTGAGTGTTGCACGTCCTGCGATCTCTGTGATGATGGCAAGTCCCTTAGGTCTTCTTGCCTCGAAAAGCTCCTCGACACGAGGAAGACCCTGTGTGATATCGTCACCGGCAACTCCACCATTATGGAATGTACGCATAGTAAGCTGTGTACCTGGTTCTCCGATTGACTGAGCGGCCATGATTCCGACTGCCTCACCAACCTGAACTGCCTCACCTGTTGCCATGTTCGCACCATAACATTTGGAGCATACACCATTCTTACATTTACATGTAAGAATTGTACGGATCTTAACCTGCTCAAGAGGATTTCCGTTCTCGTCAACACCTTTCTTCATCACGCGCTCTGCACGACGAGGTGTAATCATATGGTTTGCTTTTACAAGGACGTTTCCGTCTTTATCTTTAAGATCCTCAGCAGCAAATCTTCCTGTGATACGATCCTGAAGGCTCTCAATCTCTTCATTTCCATCCATGAATGCAGATACATACATTCCCGGAAGCGGCTGACCCGGTTTTGCACAATCTGTATCGTGAATGATAAGCTCCTGAGATACGTCTACAAGACGTCTTGTCAGGTAACCGGAATCGGCTGTACGAAGAGCTGTATCGGCCATTCCTTTTCGAGCTCCATGGGCAGACATGAAGTATTCCAGTACGTCAAGACCTTCACGGAAGTTTGACTTGATAGGCAACTCGATCGTACGACCTGTTGTATCAGCCATAAGTCCACGCATACCTGCAAGCTGTTTGATCTGCTTGTCAGATCCACGGGCTCCGGAATCTGCCATCATGAAGATGTTATTGTATTTATCAAGACCTGTCAGCAGTGCCTCTGTCAGTTTATCATCAGTTGCTTTCCATGTCTCAACAACTTCTTTGTAACGCTCTTCCTCTGTGATAAGACCACGTTTGTAGTTCTTTGTGATCTTGTCTACTGTATCCTGTGCTTCCTGCATCATCTGCGGTTTCTGCGGTGGTACAGTCATATCGGAAATGGATACTGTCATAGCTGCTCTTGTAGAGAACTTGTATCCGATTGCCTTAACATCATCAAGAACTTCTGCTGTCTGTGTAGCTCCATGAGTATTGATAACTTTCTCAAGGATCTGCTTCAGCTGTTTCTTACCAACATGGAAGTCAATCTCCATCTTAAGTTCATTTCCCTCAACCTCACGGTCTACAAAACCAAGATCCTGTGGAATGATCTCGTTAAACAGAAGACGACCAAGTGTTGCGTCGATAGTTCCTGTCTTCTCTTCTCCATTTGCAAGAGTCTTTGTCACACGTACTTTAATCTGTGAGTGAAGTGTGATATATCCATTCTCGTATGCAAGAATAGCCTCGTTCACGCTCTTAAAGAACATGCCCTCTCCCTTTGCACCAGGACGAAGCTGAGTCAGATAGTAAATACCAAGTACCATATCCTGTGAAGGAACGGCTACCGGACCACCATCAGATGGTTTCAGCAAGTTGTTTGGTGAAAGAAGAAGGAAACGGCACTCTGCCTGTGCTTCCTGTGACAGCGGTACATGGACAGCCATCTGGTCTCCATCGAAATCGGCATTGTAAGCTGTACATACCAGTGGATGAAGCTTGATTGCCTTACCTTCTACAAGGATTGGCTCAAATGCCTGGATACCAAGTCTATGCAGAGTAGGGGCACGGTTCAGCATAACCGGATGCTCTTTGATTACTTCTTCAAGCACATCCCATACCTCTGGCTGAAGTCTCTCGACCATTTTCTTTGCATTTTTGATATTGTGTGCTGTTCCGTTCGCTACAAGCTCTTTCATAACGAATGGCTTGAACAGCTCGATTGCCATCTCTTTCGGCAGACCACACTGATAGATCTTCAGTTCTGGTCCAACGACGATAACAGAACGTCCTGAATAGTCAACACGTTTTCCAAGCAGGTTCTGACGGAAACGTCCGGACTTACCTTTCAGCATGTCAGACAGAGACTTGAGTGCTCTGTTTCCAGGTCCTGTTACCGGACGTCCACGACGTCCGTTATCGATCAGCGCATCAACAGCTTCCTGAAGCATACGCTTCTCGTTTCTTACGATAATATCTGGTGCTCCCAGTTCAAGGAGTCTTCTCAGACGGTTATTTCTGTTAATGATTCTTCTGTACAGATCATTCAGGTCAGATGTTGCAAAACGTCCTCCATCCAGCTGTACCATAGGACGCAGATCCGGCGGGATAACCGGGATAGCTGTAAGGATCATCCACTCCGGTCTGTTTCCGGACTCGCGGAATGCTTCTACAACTTCCAGACGTTTTACAATTCTCGCACGCTTCTGTCCTGTTGCATTCTCCAGGCCTGCCTGAAGTTCTGCATATTCTTTCTCAAGGTCAATAGACTCAAGAAGCTCTTTGATGGATTCAGCACCCATACCTACACGGAATGCATGTCTTCCCCATTTTTCCTTTGCTTCCTGATACTCTGCCTCTGAAAGAATCTGCTTGTAAGAGAGATCTGTCTCTCCCTTATCAAGTACGATATAAGAAGCGAAATACAGTACTTTTTCCAGAGTTCTCGGTGAAAGATCCAGGATCAGTCCCATACGGCTCGGAATACCTTTGAAATACCAGATATGAGAAACCGGTGCTGCAAGTGCGATGTGACCCATACGTTCACGTCGCACAGTTGCTTTTGTTACTTCTACACCACAGCGGTCGCATACAACACCTTTATAACGGATCTTTTTGTATTTACCACAGTGGCATTCCCAGTCTTTGCTAGGTCCGAAGATTTTCTCACAGAACAGACCGTCTCTTTCCGGCTTCAGTGTTCTGTAGTTGATTGTCTCCGGCTTTGTAACTTCACCTCTTGACCATTCCAGAATCTTTTCCGGAGATGCCAGACCTATTTTAATCGCATCAAATGAAATCGGTTGATACGTTGGTTCTTTTTTTGTTTCTGTCATTCTCGGCATCCTCCTATTCTAAATCCATGTCGTCATCAAAATCATCGTTCATATCGCCATCAAAATCGTCGAAGCTGTCATCTTCCTCCGGCTCATCTTCTACATCAACCAGTTCTCCTTCTGAGAATTCCTGCTTGCTGTATCCGTGTTTGCCGTAATCTTCGTCGTTATTGTAGCGTCTGTCTCCTTCAATAATGTGATTCAGGTTTGTATCACCGTAATCTACACTTTCCATGATCTGAACTTCTTCATTGTTCTCATCCAGGACACGTACATCCAGACCGAGTGACTGAAGTTCTTTAAGAAGTACCTTGAAGGATTCCGGAATTCCCGGTTCAGGAATATTTTCACCTTTGATGATTGCTTCGTATGTCTTCACACGGCCAACCACATCG
>ENA-ORSB01002289-ORSB01002289.1-human-gut-metagenome-genome-assembly--contig:-NODE-2289-length-15601-cov-2.961469_pt1 | contig 15601 bp, 9 predicted proteins | sample MGYA00242180_ERZ509144 | MGnify/ENA primary metagenome ERZ509144 (study PRJEB26280, sample SAMEA2338661) | human gut metagenome | biome: human gut; feature: human-associated habitat; material: faeces...
AGTCAAAGGAAAGGGTTGCTGTTGTCGACTTCTTATTTGTAATTGTCAGTGTGGATTTATAGGATGTATTGCCGCAGGCTCCACCTTCGCTGGTAGCTGCGCCGATAATGCTCGTACCATTGGCCGACCAAGCATCCTCCGCATCGCCGGAGAAGCTCAGGCCGATGTTCTCGTCAGCTAAGCCTGTCACTGTACCACTGGTTGCCGCAAACGCTGTCATGGTCACATTGGGTAACAGTGCCATAACCATGCACATGCAGAGCACAAGCGAAAGGAATCGCTTTAATGTGCTTTTCATTTCTTTATTACCTTCTTTCTTTGATGATTTCTGGCGTTTATTTCTATGTAAATGCTGAGTCCCGCCGCAAATGCGATGGCTGCCCAGACATGAGAGAGATGGAACAGCATCCCCGTAGAGGACGTCCGGAAGAATTCATCAAGAAAGCGGAACGCTCCGTAGGATGCCATATAAAGTGGGTAAATACTGCCGGGGTTCTTGCTCTTTTTTGCTCTGGGAATGAGCAGAATCAGCATCACAATGTAATAGAGAATCTCGAGTTCCCTTGTTGGAAAGTGAAAATGCGTTCCCGGTATAACTAAGCCGGAGCAGCATCCAGCGACGATGCAGTTGACCCGAGCACACATCAGTGTAAAAAGCATACACGGAGTAAACACATCGCACACTTTGCAGTAAGGCCGCTTGGTAAGCTTGGCTCCCAGCCAGTAGGCTGCCGGCATAAAAAACACACCGCCAAACAGGCTCATGTTTCCTATGTCACCGCTTTCCAGAAAAGCAAAGACTTTCACACTGCATACGCCGATAGCAGTATGCAATACTGAAAGGATCAGTACGGCATACCATTTCATTTGGAGTTGCCGCCGCATCCTGTACAGCCAGAATACATTGAAAATAGTTCCCAGCAGTAAGAGCACGATCAGGGAATGCTCTTTCAGCCAGATAAATACAAGATCAAGCAAAGCGTACTCCTTTTCGTAATCGTATCTTCCATGGGGTATGGCGCTTTTAGCACCATACCCCATGGCTTATTCGGTCATCTCACCATCTTGCCGTCCGCACCAAAGGTGTAGAATGTGGCAGGCAGCAGGTTGTTGGTCTTAGATACCCAGTAACGCTGGTTGGTGATAACCTTGCAGTAGCTGTTCACATAGTAATAATCGCCGTCGATCTGAATCAGGCCAGCGTAGGTCTTGACACCGTTGACATAGTAATACAGCTCGCCGTCCTCGCTGACGATGCCGTTCTTCACTTCGGGATCAGGATTGGGATCCGGATCGGGGTCAGGTGTCGGAATGGGCGCATCGGTCATTTTACCGTCTACATCGAAGTTGTAGAAACCAGCAGGCAACAGGTCATTGGTTTTGGACACCCAGTAGCGTTGGTTGGTGACTACCTTGCAGGAGCTGTTTACATAGTAGTAATCGCCGTCAATCTGAATCAGGCCAGCGTAGAAGCGAACGCCGTTGACATAGTAATACAGTTCGCCGTCTTCATTCACAATGCCATCCTTCGAGGGATCGGGCGTATCAATGATCATGCGGCCATCTTCATCAAAGCTGTAGAATGCCGGTGCAAAGCCGGTATCATTGGGATAGGAAACCCAATGACGGGTGTTCTTCACTGCCGTGTAGTCTACGCTTCCGAAATAATAGTAGTATCCGTCTTCTGCCAAATACAGGCCGTTGCAGACCATGCCGTTGATGGTATAATACGTATTTCCGTTAAGATAGAAGAGCCCTGTGTGCTGATATACGCCATGGCAGATACCATCTGCTCCAAAGTCGTACCAATAAATCGGGTCATCATGGTTGTCGCGCAGTTTTACATACCGGAGGCCCTCATAGCGATAACCGTCCTGATTGAAGAAATACAGATTGCCTTCAATGGTGTACCACTTGCCCTGAACAAAGCCAGGGCCATAATAGTAGCGTTTACCGTGGTCCGTGGCCAGCCATGCACCCTTCACCAGTTTGCCATTTTCAAATTGATAGGTCACATTAGGGAAGAAGCTGCTGTTTTCACCATTCAGCCCCTGGAAAGTCTCGGGGTCAAAGTAGTAATAACCGTTGTTGCCATCTGCATCCGTCAGGTTCCACCAGCCGGACTTGGCCACGCCGTTGATGGCGTAGTACCATGCGCCGTCGACTTCAATCAGTCCAGTGACCTTGCCCTCGCAAGCACCGGTCGTCTCATTGAACTGGTAGAAATACTCGTTGCTCTCATCGTTGAGGCCAGGAACCTTGTGGATTCCCTTCAAGGCGTTGTTCTCGACGAAGTAGTAGGATGTACCGTTGACCGTTTTCCAGCCGGACCAAGAGCCGTTGTCCAGGATGAAACGATCCGTGAATTCCTGATACGATTCGCAGTAGAAATGACCGCCGCAGGGGTGCGTGGTATTCTCCGGCTCCTCATAGGGATAGATCCCATACTGCTCCTGGAAGGAGGTCTGCTTGGCCATGCTGTAGAGTGCATTTGCGCCCAGATAGATATCCGACCGAACCGGAGTTCTCGATACTCAGGCACTGATCCGCATCCCACTGTGCGCCGTCCTTGGCAGACAGCTTCACGCCGCTGAGGATGCAGATGGGGTTGGCCGTATCAGGATCGATGGCCTGGCTCTGCTTGATGAAGTTGCACTTCACAGTGAGCAGATTATTCTCGTCCAAGGATGCGGATGTAAGACGGAAGTAATCATTCGACACCGTCAGGTTGGAGATGTCCACAGCGACATTCTGGTCAAACTGGAACTTCACCGTCACCTCAGTCTTCGAGCTGACACGCTCTGCCAGCTGGAGCAGCAGATCCCAAGCTGTAATGCCGGAAATATCGCCGCCAGCAACCATGGACAGAAGCGGCTCCAGCTTTTCAGGCACCTTGATCGTCATCATATCCAGTCCAAAGACATAGGTGACATTCATGGGCTGGCTGGGATCGATCACATGATAGCGGTCTGTCTCGCCGTCGCCGCCGGGGAGGTATTCCGCATTGGAGACATCTCTTGTCCACGCGAAGGTTCTGTCGCCGCTTGTGGCGTTGTCAAAGTCGAAAATCGCCTGATTGGCACTGTACATAGCGACCTTGATCGTGGCACTGATGGAGTAGTCCCGCGTGATCATGGCCGTGATGGTCACATTGCGCAGACCGGACGCCTCGCTGCCGGTAAAGGCAAAGCCATTGTTCGCAGCTTCCACAGTACCTGCTGCGCTGTTGCTCAGTTCAAATGTGATATCGCCCGCGCATACAGCGACGGGATTCTCATTATAGGTTGCAATCAAAGGAAGGCGCACCGAGTCTCCGTAAATGGCGTTGATACTCGTTTTGGAGAATTTCAGGCCATTCGGCTCGACCACGGTAAGCGTCTTGCTGCCGATCACCGTGTCACCGGACAGGAGCTGTATTTCCACGCTGCCCTTCTTGACGGCGGTGAAAACACCATCTTCAGAAACGGTACCGATGGTTTCATCCGCGGACTTCCATGTGATATCGGCAGGGAGTTCCGCCGCGCTGCCGGACACACTGACACCGGAAGCGATCAAGCGGACTGCGGCGCCGCTCGTCAAGTAATCATAAGCAGAGGTGATCAGGGCATGATCAAACTCCGTAGAGACAGGGGCTGTGGAGACCACCATCAGAGATGAACTAACGGAACGCTCATAACCATCCGAAGGACGGTTCACAACCGTGAGCGTATTGCTGCCTTCCTGCTTCGCTACGAAGGTAGTGGAACCGCCGCCATCCAGATTGATTGCGGTCACACAGCCTGCGTCCAGCATGATCTGTGCCAGTTCTTCAGCACTGCCGCCAGCGGAGAAGGGTTCCTGACGACCGTCCAGCACCATCAGGACAACCTTGCCCTCAGCGGTGATACCCACACAGGTGCGGGAATGACGGCTGTTATAATAGTCTGCTGCGCTGGTCACGACGGACTTTCCATCCTTGACCAGATAAACGCTGCCGCCGACAGCCTCTTGGATTTGGTCTTTATAGGCTGCGTAATCGCTGGAGCTGCCGATCATGGCGGTTCCATCCTTCAGGATCGCAAAGAAGTTCGCCGATGCGCCGCTGTGGTATTCGACACCCTCCATGACCAAAGCACCGCTGGGGGCACCGGTGGTCATGTTGTAGAAGTCTGCATTGACGCCGACCACGGCATTGTAATGCTCCACATAGTTCGCCGTGTCGGACGGATCGGAGTGACGCTTCTGGGCTGCCGCCATCTGGTCAGATACGCGGGACATGGCCCAGCCTTGGCTCGGATCGTTGGCATGATAATTGGCGTGGATGCTCACATCCTCCCGGGCGATATCAGCGGTCGCAATGTAGTAAACGATCTGCTTGTCGTCCTTGGTTAGCGCATAGTTGATCGTCTGCGTCACGCCGGGAGCGACCGTTGTCGTATCCGAAGAGAACACAGAGTAGTACGCGTCACCCGGCTCCGGGTCAGGTTCGGGATCCGGATCAGGGTCGACCGGGTCGGTACCGTTGGGGTCGCCCGCAAGGTCAAAGAGATAATCTGCAAAAGCGTAGCAGCACGCTTTACGCAGCGTCTCATAGTTGGAAAGGTCGGTCAGAGAATAGGAGCTCTCCAGCGCACCGATCAGGGTATTCCCGGTATAAGTGCTCAGAACCTTGCTCCGGATACCGTCCTTGGTGACCATGCCGCCCAGACGGTTGGTCAGGAAGTAGGAAGCGCGGCTTGCGTCTGTAAGCCCTGCGGTGAAGTAATTCTCGATGATCGTGCTCAACGCCACACCGCCGCGGTTCATCTCCGTTGTGAGATAGAACGCATCCATGTCGCCATAGAGGTCCGTATCAGTGAAGGAGTGATCCACACTGTTGAGTGTGCCGTAATCCACGCCGAGGTATTTTGTACGAATGTTGGCAGCCAGAATGTCAACGTCCGTCTCCGTGGTATCCACCTTCTCGGGGATGTCCACATTCTCAGCGCAGAACATCATGTCCGCGATGTCACCTGCCCAACTGCCCATGTCGGCACGAGCCTGAACAGCAGCATCCGTCATGCCCTGCACCTTGGCGTAATTGGCCACATCCATTGCGCCAAACACATGGCCAAGGTCAACTTTATTGCCATTGGGCAACGTGAAGTTGCCCAAGTTCTTCAGTGCAGAAGCCGAGGTATTGTTCGCGGTATCCTGCTCGGAAACATAGGCGGTAAAGGCAGTATTCTCCTTGCCGCAGACCATTTCCCAAGTGCCGGAGGTGTACCGCTCCACGCCTGTACGGATATAGTTGATGATCAGCGCATTGACATTCTCACCGGCATTTTCTTCCGCATAGGTCTGGGCATAGCCTTCCAGAACCTTGAAGCAGGAAAGGAATGTCGCATAGTCTGAAATCTCAGTGTCGGCAGATGTGTCATCCGCCTGCTCCGTTTTCTGGTCTTCCAGTTCAATGGAGACATCCTCGAGTTCAGATGCAACAGGTTCTTCGTAGTTTGTGGCGGTATCCTTAATTGCCGAGTCATCTGCCGCATACACGCCAACAGGCAACAGCGTTGTCAGCAGCATGACGACGACAAGGCACATTGACAGATACCTTTTCATCGTTCCTCTCGCCATGTCAGTTTCTCCTTACATTTATTTTAAATTATCGATCAGATAATTTAAGTCCTCCTGCATTGCGTAGAAGCGAGTCTGCTCTGTCTCTTCCAAGCCAGAATCGGCAGGCAGTTCCTCAACATGCAGATAAACATTTCGCTGGGTTCCCGTGTCATCCGTCAGGCTGCCGACAACCTCACTGCTGTCATCACCAATTAAAACCTTGAACAATTCATAGGTTTCTTCTCCGCTCTTGGTTTCAAAGGTAACCGCAATCGTGTTGCCGTTCTGCTCCTGGCGAATGGTAACATACTCCTGCCAACGATCCGGATAATGCAGATCACCATAGTCCGTATGAACGACTACATCTTCTGGAATCGTATCTGCAGGACCATTATCCTTCTGATCTTCCTGCACTTTGTCATTGCCGCATCCGGCCAACAGGCCACACAAAAGTGCAACGCATAACAAATAGCCTATCAGTTTGACTGGTGTCTTTCTTTTCATCCCATAACCTTCCTTTGTTTTTGATTTTGCTATATTCTTCAGGGCGTGTGCCCTAAAATCACAAGTATTCCGTGAATGGATGCTCGGTATCTAATTTCAAGTATCTGTGATGGCTTATTTGCTTATCTGGCGGTGGATCTTGCCAATAGTCACCATACTTCTGCTTCAGATACGCATCACAGTCTGCCGGAAGCCGAACAGGAAGCCCCTCGAATATGCCGTAGCTGCCATCGCCATATATTTCTTTTCTGTGGTATTCCAAGCGTCCTTGCCAATTTCCGTGGTTTGCGATGACACTCGAAGATTCTGTCGGCCATGCAGAGATCAATGCTGTATAGGCCGCAGCAGTTTGTGCGGTATTTTTACCAAAACCCAAAGCTCGCAGCGGATTCACAACCGCTTCCTTCCATCGCTCAGGACGAACGCAGGGAATGGAAAGCTTTCTGACAAACCACGCTTTCTTACGTTCCAGTCGTTCCTGTTCTTTTTTATCTGTCGGGTAACCATCCAGAGGAAAAATGTCAATGCTGATTCCATGGTTGATTGGAAGTGCCGCAACGCTTTCCTCAATGCAGGTCGTTTCTGAATTTCTCAGCTTGCTGTAGATTGCGGGAAATGCAGGATCTGATTGAAAGTTTTGAAGGAAGAGCTGTTCCGGAAGCGAAGCCGGAGCTTCCTTGCAGAAGCGTTCATAATCATTGCGGAATAACGCGACATCGACATCATCATCCCAAGGGACAAAGCCGCCATACTTAACCGCCCCAAGCGCACTGCCGCATACTAAAAAGTATTTCAACTGCAGCTGATCACAGATCTGTGTGAAGATTTGAAGTATCTGAAACACTTTCTTCTGGAGTGGGGTCATTCTCTAATCTCCTCATCATTGCACTGACCATTCCATCCACCACGCACAAAGCAAGGAAGAAGTTCAATGCACCTTCCCAAATTGGTTCAACAAAGCAATTGACATATGCGCCGATATACAGGAACAGAAGAAGGTATCGCAGTGACGGAAGGATTTTGGTGTTCTTCCATATCACCGTCACATTGGCGAAGTTTTTTATGGAGTAAACCAGCAATAAGCAAAATGGAATGATTCCTGAAACTCTGCCAACATCCAACCACATGTTATGGCGATATACCTGACTGGCTCGGCCGCCCATCGGGTACTGAATCAATTCACGCAATCCGATCCAAAAGCTTTGAAAGCGGAAAGAATCTGCATTCTCTAAGGATGCCCGCCGCTCATAGCGCGCCGCCAAATTTGTACTCAGGATATAGTCCCTTATGGACAAGACATTGAAATGGTAGAGCAGAAACGCAATCAGGCTGATAACAGCCATGATTCCAATACATTTCAAAACTCCGGCAATGCCCTGCTCGCTGTATGCGAATTGCAGTGCGGCAAGAATCACGATCAGCAGAAGAATTGCAAATTGTGTTCGTGTTCCCAGCATGAACATGTACTGAATTGTGGCAAAAAACAACGCAAGGAACATGATCTTTACCGGGAGCCTTTTCTCGAACTTCACCGCATAGGGGGCAACTGAGATCGGCAACGTATTTAGTGCGCCGGATCCTGTTGCAGCTCGATATGTACCTGTCCAGAAATCGATCAAGCGGTATCGGTTATTTCCGATGTTGACCAGCATATTCAAGGTCGCATAAGTTCCAAATCCGGCTGTCAGCGCCAAAATGCCATCTCGGATTTGTTTATCAGAACTTCCCTCAGCAATGAGCCAACCGATCGCGAATGCGACGACTGGCAGAACTCCATGGTGGTACACACCTGAGATCGTCCGCATTCCAATCAAGGCATATGTCATGCCTGCAGACAGCAGCAGCCAAAAGCCTGGCGCATACAAGAAGTTAAAATAGATTTCTCTGCCAAGCATTCGCTGCCGCAGCAGAGCTACAAACAGGAACACCAGCGGATATGCATATCCCCAATTGATCGCGCCGAGCGTCAGCAGGAACAGAGGTACAATTGTCATCCGTTGCTTTGCTCCTTATGAATGAAGTCCAGGACCCGGCGCATTTGCACATTTCGATTTTTATTCTTCAGCACAAATTCTCTTCCTCTCACACCCATCTCATCCAGCTCTGATGGACTTAATTTTCTGAGAGATTCCACTGTGTCCCGAATGGAAGCAGCACTCTCCTCTGGAATATACGTTAAGAATGGATCATACTCTCCGGGTATCCCGTCCAGGCGAAACATCATGACCGGACGGCCCGATGCCATATACTCCATAGTCTTGGAGGGAAAGCTGTATTTCGTGTATTCACCCTGATTGGTTCTGGGGTTGACAAGCACGGTTGCTTGCTTCTGCAGCTGTACCGCTTCCTCATGCGGTAAAAAGCCGAAGAAGCGAATACGGGGATCTTGAGCAGCATATGCACGAATTTCTTCCTCCATTTCGCCGGAGCCGCACAGCCACAATTCAATGTCAGGATCATGCAATTCCTTCATCGCTTGAAGGAGTAATTCAAGGCCATAGCGCCGGTTCAACCGTCCTGTATATAGCATTGAAAATGGTTGAGGCTTTGAAACCGGCGGTTCATCTGCAACATCCCCGCACATTCCCTCCATCACGAGGTATGGGCGATTGCCTACATGCAAAGGCACAGCCATTTGTTTCGTCAGGAAGATGAAACGATCTACTCTTACCATAAAGTGATAAACAACTTTGCAGTGGATTCTCCGCAAGAGTCTCCTGAATGCAGAAACCTGGTGCATATCATAAAACTCGGGAATATCCGTAATCACCGCTGTTATCCTGTATTCGGGCTTCAGTTTATTGACAGCCCACAAAAATGGAAGATATGCTGTGAAAATCAGGAGTTCTGATTCATATGGATACTTCTTCAGCCACGCTCGTACCTTCCTCATTCGTATGAATTGTTTTACGAGCGGGATATTCCAACAGCCGACCTCATGGCCGACTATGCTCCCACAGGACCAGTCTGTATCTTTCAGGCGAAAGATTTTGAAGTTTTTAGGCCATGTTCCAACCGGCAGGGCATTGATAACAATCAGCGGTTCATCTGTATTCGCATGGATTCCCTTGATCAAATTCCACTGAAAGTTATTCGCTGCATTGGAGACGCCTCGTTTTGATGCGGATATAATTTCCTGTTCCCGTTCCTCTGGGAACAATGGTCCCAAAATAATCATACAGATAGCTCCACCGCTTCTCGTTCCGTCAGTTTATAAATTTGCTCTGCCAGCCCGTCAATATCATTTTCTTTTACAATGTACTTTCCGCCTGCACTCTCAGGGCTGCCACCGACATCATAGGTGATGACTGGCGTCCCACAGGCTCTGGCCTCCAAGTTCACTGTCGGGTATGTATCCTGATGCGTAGGATTGACGAACACGTCTGCCGCGCTGTATATTTGGGCCAACTCACCGGGACTGGCTGTACGGGGCAGAGCCAAGATCCCCGGCAAGAGCTTCCTTTTTTGCTTTTCCGTCACGCCAACCAAGACAATTGCAAATCTGCTGTCCAGTTTTTCCCGCAGCCGACAAAAATCGAGCAGTCCTTTCTCCTTATCCCAAACACTGGCTGCACCCAGAACAACTGTTTTCCCATCAAATCCGTATTGCTTTCGGAAACCACTTGGCGTTGGCTTGAACAGGCTTTTATCAATCTGATTATGTAATACCTCAACGGGGTATTCTTTTAAGAAGCTTTGCTTCACTACCCCGGCTAACCATTTCGATGGAACAATGATTGTCAAGTTCGCAAGGCCAGTAAAACACGCCTGTTTCTGCCGGTAATTTCTCTGTGTATAATCCGCCCCATATGTTTTGGGATATGCCTTCAACTGTGGACAATCTCCGCAGCCGGATTTCCAGCGGTCACATTTTGCTGCGCTAAATTGAGCACAGTGTCCGGTAAATGCCCAGCAGTCATGAAGCGTCCAAAGGATTTTGATTTGAGAATGCTTTTTCAACCATTTGAAGAGCAGTTCAATATTTAAATAGTAGCCATGCAGATTGTGCAGCCAAATCACATCAGGCCGGAAATGCTCGATTTGTGAAAGCAATCGCTGTGTTGCCGCTCTGGAGCCATACCCATTCAAATCGAATAAGCGCGTAATTCCTGCGTGAAACAGATAATCCGGCTTTGTGCCGATTCGAATCAATTGTGCCGCACCGTTATCTGCACATGTTCTTCCATATGCAGCAGCACATTCATGGCCCTCGTTTTTGAGCTGTTCACATTTATCTGCGATAAGTCTGCCTGTACTTCCAAATCCGTAGACAGAGTTAATGAATAGGTATTTCATGAAAAGCAATTCCTTAGTTGGCCGTGCGTAATACGTTCTTGAACAAGGCGGCATACTTGTTCAGGCCGATGCCCTTTGCATACTTTTCCGTGTATAGTCTCACTGCATTGCCGGACATTTTTTTGCACAGTTCCGGGTCCTGATACAATTGCAAGATATTCTGGGTGAGTTGCACACCATTTCCTACATCTGAACATAGCCCGATTTCAGAATACAAAACATCCTTTGATAAGTAGGAGCTCTGTTCCGCAACAGCCAGAATCGGCAAACCGCCCTGGAGATAGCTATAATATTTACTGGGGGCACACATACCGGTCAGCCCCTGTTCGAGACTGACAATACCGCAGGAACTGGCAGCGACCGCATGCTCAAAAGCAGTTCCGGTAAGGAAATCGCAGATTCTGACATTGGGAAGCCGCTCTGCCGCCTGTCGGACTGATGGCATCTTGTTTCCGTGACCGGCAATTAAAAATTTGATATTCGTGTGATCCGCCAATTGGTTCATTGCATGAATCAAGGCTGTTTCATCCTGACAGATACCGATATTGCCAAAGTAGGCAACGATAAAGTCCTCATCTGTATATCCCAGTTCAGTTCGTGCTGCGGACTTACTGCCAGCTGCTGCTTCATGCGCCCAATTGGAAATGGTGAAAACGCGATCCGCAGAAAGCTCAGGGCGATGGTCAAGAAGGTATTCCCGCATCTCATCGGTCAAAGCAACGACGGATTCAGCGCGTTGGAAGAGGCTTCTGTTTATTCGCCGCATCACGCTTGAAACGGTGCTGCCTTCTCTCAGACTACCCGAAGCATAGGCAACTTCCGGATAAACATCGTAGGACACGAAAATGATTTTCGTTTTAAAGAGTCTATTGGCCAAAATTGCGGCGATGGGAAGCACCGGTGGATTCGAATAGACAATGACCGTTTGGTAGTCCTTAATTTCGAAAATATGGAGCAAGACCGAGAGTGTAAAAGAAAAATAGTTAATCAGTCTTCCGAGTTTACTGTGTCGGCTGAGCTGCATATAGTGAAGCCGGTGAATGGAAACGCCATCCTTCGTCTCTCTAACTGGAACCTCACCGCTGGTGTTATATTCCCTTGGGTAGCCGCACAAGGCACCGACAGAGTATCCGTTTTGCGCCAAATAACTGGCAGTATCAAAAGGGAGTGTTGCGGAGGAGTTATATTCTGGATAGAAAAACTGGCAGAGGAAAAGGATGTCACGTTTCATTTTTTCACGGTCTCTCTTACTTTTTCTTATTCTGGTTTAAGAACACTAACGCGCAAATATCACCTGGCACCCTCATGAGAAAAAACGATATGTACAGTCTTTAAGAGGCACCTGATATCAAGGATGATGGATTGGCGCTCAATGTATTCCATATCGTAGATGATTTTTTCTTCCGGTTTTAGTGAGTATCCGCCGTTTACCTGTGCATACCCGGTCAGCCCCGGCGTGACCAGCAGGCGGTTGGAGAAGCCCGGAATATATTTCTCAAATTCTCTGTAGAAATAGGCACGCTCCGGCCGCGGGCCGACGAAGCTCATGTCACCGCGCAGGATGTTATAGAGCTGGGGAAGCTCGTCCAGCCGAGTGCGCCGAAGGATTTGGCCAAAGTGCGTGCATCTTGGATCCTGTTCATCCGCCCACTGGGGGCCGTTTTCTTCCGCATCAAGGCGCATGGATCTGAATTTATAGATCATAAACGGCTTTCCATTGATGCCGAGCCGCTCCTGCTTAAAAATCGGAGCGCCTGGCGAGTCTATGGTGATAATCAGTGCAATGATCATCATCGGGATTGCCAAAATCAGCAGGCCCAAAAAAGAGCATACTATGTCAAAAACACGCTTCGTTACCAGAAACAGCTTCTTCTGCCGCAGTACAGGCTTTGCTATCTGAATGATCACATCGGCAGAGCTTTTCTCTGCCAAGCAGCCGGTCGCTGTTGACGCCATATATCCCACATCCCTACACTCTTAAAGTAGCTGCACCGTCAGGCCGGTGTTGAGCCAGATGAGATCAAAAGCTCTTCACGAACGTTAGGTACAACAAAGCTGTATATCTGTTCAAATGCCCACTGTGTGCTCGCATCATCATCCGGCATTTCACCGCCAAGCACTCTTGCAGCAAAAGACAGCATCGTGTCAAAAACCTGATGAAGTAGCATGTTGACATTGGCTTCCGGTTTGAAAGTCTGCTCCACCGCTGCAAATAGCTCCTGAAAACATTGGAGATGCTCCTCGTATGCATAAGTGCGGCAATTCGCAGAGTAGTAGTATCGAAGGTAAAAGAGGCAGTCGTCCCTCCTTCCAAGAATGAACCTCCAGCTTGCTGACCACAGTTGAAACGCTCTGTCCTTCCATGGAGTATTCTGTATATGCATGCCCACGAGGTTTTGCTTGAGAAAATATGCGAAAGCGACATCTTCCATGTGGAAGGCAGCACACAGCAGCGCCTCTTTGCTCTCAAAGCAGCGATAGATATATGCCTCGCTCAGGCCAGCTTCTGTTGCGATTGCTTTCGTTGTCGTTTTGTCTAATCCATCTCTGGCCACAACACGAATTGTCCCCTCAATAAAAGCTTGCTTTGCATTCCGTTCCCTCTTCATTCGATTACCTCATTTATGGTACATGATGTTATTACTGAGTGAGTGCCCACTACGTTGTGTCCAAGAAAAAAGCAAATCATTTTTATTACTGCGAATGATTTGCTGATCCACAATCGGAAATTTCATGGAGTTTGCCACTCCACGGGAAGGCTAAACCCTATTTTTTCCGTATTATAGCATATTGCACATTGAAATGCAATTGTCTCAGCAGCGAAATGGAAGAAAAAGTGTGATTTTATCAGCGCACGGCAATATTTGTCGAAGAAATACCTTGATTTTAAAGTTTAGCGCAGTCAAACCGGCAGTCTGGATGGATTTAAAATAAGATCCACACCCAATATGATCACTGCACAAGGAGGAATTACGAAATGGCAAAGGGTGAGAATATCTTCAGACGACGGGATGGTCGCTGGGAAGCTCGCTATAGCAAAGGGCGCGAGCTATCTGGAAAAATCAAGTATGGATACTGCTATGGAAAAACATACCGTGAGGCCAAAGAGAAAGCAGAAAAGTGCAAAGCGGCGTTAGCAAACGGAAATCCGTTGCCTACATCCAGAATTCAAAATCTGTTTTCCGCCTATTGTATAGGGTGGCTTTACGCAAAGAAAAGTAAGGTGAAAGAATCGACATATATCAAATACAGCACAGTAGTCGAGAAGCACATCATTCCAAAGCTGGGCGAGTGCTGCCCGTTGGGATTTACCACAGAGCTGATGGATGACTTTATCAAAGAGTTACAGTTTGAAGATGAGCTGGCGCCGAAGACGGTGCATGATATTCTAGTCGTGCTGCATGGCATTTTGAAGTTCGCTTCCTCGAAGTTTGCAGGCTCATTTCCCGCGGTGGAGATCAACTATCCGAAGATTGGCAAGAAGGAGATGCGCGTTTTGTCCAGAGAAGAGCAGGCGCGCCTCGTTGCCTATCTACATGAGGATCTGGATTCGTGCCGATTTGGTATCTTGCTGGCGCTATGTACAGGCATACGAATTGGTGAACTCTGTGCACTGCAGTGGGAAAGTGTTTCTACAAACGATAAAGCTATCCGAATTGCAAAGACCCTGCAAAGGCTGCATGATACCAGCGTATCGCAAGGTGCTCGAACAAGGATTGTGATTGGTCCGCCCAAAAGTGATACCTCCGTGCGAACGATCCCTATGACGGAATACGCAACCGGGCTTTGCAGGCGCATGAAACCGCAAAGTTCAGCTGCGTATGTTCTGACCGGAACGGAAGCGTTCATGGAGCCGCGGACATTGCAGTATCGATTGGAAAAGTACACGCAGGCATGCGGTCTGGAGGGCGTGCATTTTCATACGCTGCGCCACACATTTGCGACGCGAGCTGTTGAGGTCGGATTTGAAGTTAAATCATTGTCAGAAATATTAGGACATGCCTCTGTGACGATCACGTTGGACCGGTATGTGCACGCTTCGCTGGAACTGAAACGGGATAATATGCAGAAATTGAAGGTAGTGGGTCTATGATCTACGCAGTCAAAACTAGTGTAAGTGAATATCATAAAAACGGGAAAAGCCTTGCATAGCAAGGCTTTTCCTTTGCTTTTGTAGTGGAGTGGCAAACTCCACGAAAATACAACTTCGGCTCAGTCCGTAAAATGGAGTACATTAGAAGCCCATTTGCTTTCTTCACCAAAAATCATCAGCGCATTTCGTTCTAATGATATGTTTCGTCTGCGTTACCCACACATTCCCATTATAAAGAAATTAATTCCATATTTCAAGACTGGAATGAATTATTCATCCAGAAAGAGGCAGCACGAATTCAACGAATATACGTAAATCTAACGATTACTGCTACACTTGTGACAAAAAAAGCCTACATAAAATGAAAATCCCGCTGCGAAATTTCTCCGCAGCGGGATCAATTTATATGCCAAAACGGCCAAAAGTCTTATTTCAAACAGTTTCCAGGCGCAGAAAAAGCCCACCGTAATTCTATCGAAATTGGTGGGTCTTTTCTGAAGGCGTATGGGAAATGATTTGGAAAAGGTGGAGCGCATATGAAGATTTTTGCAATTCGAGATGAATCGACGCAGGAGCAGAAGGATCTGGCGTACCTCCTGTATTACAAGCAGGAAAAGCAGTTCTATATTGAGCTGCCTGAAAATGCGGATGCATGGGAAACGCCGCTGTTGCTGGACTCCTTTGTGAAGCGTGGGGAAACCACAGTCAATTCCTATTGGAGCAAGATCTGGGTTCAGCAGCGGATCGTTCCGATCGACCGCCAGAACATCGGTGAGATTCTGCGCGACAATCATCTGAAGGAATATGATGAGTACGAGCTTCTGATGCTGGCAATGGGTCGATGCGCCCAAGACGATTACTACCTTGTTCCCATTAACGAGAAGGAGCTTCCGGAAGAAATTACGCGGCGGTTCTCAAAGAGAATTGAAGATGTGCTGCCGCTGGAGAACCATTGCCTGCTGGTATTTTTCCGGGATGGCGTAGTGAAGAAGTGCGATTTGCAGAAGCATTTTGAAAAGACAAGAGCGTTTCAAGTCCTGCTCAAAAAACCGGACTTTTTTCAACAGGTACAGATGCAGCCGGGCGGATACGGCGTTGCATGGGACGTAAATATGACTGTTTCGGACG
>ENA-ORSB01002293-ORSB01002293.1-human-gut-metagenome-genome-assembly--contig:-NODE-2293-length-15587-cov-2.634818_pt1 | contig 15587 bp, 11 predicted proteins | sample MGYA00242180_ERZ509144 | MGnify/ENA primary metagenome ERZ509144 (study PRJEB26280, sample SAMEA2338661) | human gut metagenome | biome: human gut; feature: human-associated habitat; material: faeces...
AGTTCTTTTGCAGTTACTCTAAATGGTTCAATTTTATGACCGTTCCCATTACCTGTGATAAACTGAATATTATACTCGTCTCTCTCCAAATAGAAAAAGCGCCTATTTTCATTATTCTTGTCCTTTTTGATCATATCCCAAGGTACATTAATATACGCTAAAACTTCATTTCTGTTCACGCCATCAAAAACACCAAAATCTAATCCACTTGGTCGATATAGCTTTGATGGCAATCTCACAATTGACATTTTAAGTGGTTTTCCAAACCGATCCTTATATGTATAATGTGCTTTTGGATAACTACTACATTGCGACTTAGAAAATACAATTGCTAACTTTTTATCTTCTCCCATATTCATTCTCCGTTTCTAAATGAAAAAGATGGAACAAGTTCCATCTTCTCTAACTCATATTCATATCTTTTTTTCTTCCTCTTGCCTTATGCAAGTTTTTATAAACATCATTATTTTTTAAAATCTTATCAACTACTCGCTTGTCATTTTTGTGTAGTTTAACATATTCATTTACCTTTTCTTGATGAATTGAACTTCTCATGCTTATTCCAAAACACTTTTGAAATCTGTCTACAATGTAATTTACATCCATTTCACCATTTTTATCTAAAAGATTATTAAAATCTTCTATCTGTGCGCCATGTTCCTTATCAAACAGTGCTAGATGGTATGCCATATAAATAATGTCAATTGGGCTAAAATAATCATATTGTTCATATTCATAAGGATCACTTAAAAGCGTAACATACCACATATCACAATTTTCTTTTTCTCTTTCTTTTTCAATTACATAGGATATATACCATTCTTCTGCTTCATCTTCATATTTTTTTAACAGCTCGTATTCTTCTTCCTTCTGTTTTCTGATAGTTTCACTCATATCTTCATTATAAAGAAGATACTGTAATCGTTCCATTTTAAGATAGATAATATGACATATTTGCAAATATAAATTAGTAAAATCAGTATTCGTTTTTACAAGGAAAGTATGACATGGTTTAACATCACCTTTATGTGTATAAATTGCAACCCTGATTTCTTCTTTGTCTTTCTTTTTTCTGTTCTTCTCATAAACTTTTTGAGCTTTTACCAAACTGTAGCAGAGAGTATCATCAACAATAATTATAGGATTTACCTTCATTAATTAATCTCACCTATTTTCTTTTTATTCTAATCAACAATAATAAAAGACCAATTGCTAGGGCAACTAAACCTCCTATTAATACAACTGGAAGGATGGAACTTGTTCCATCTTCTTTATTTTCTTCTGATTGTTTAACTTCCTTATTTGAATCACTTTTTTTTGATTTATTTTTTCTATTGGATTTATTGTTTTTATCATAATGATAAACATGGTTTAGATCTTCAACGTTTTCATCTTCCTCATCCGTTGAAGCTTCCTCTTTCTTTGTAACAGTAATGTCACATGTATAATCGTCATCTCCATTCAGTGAAAAACTTTCTTCATTGAACACAACATCATAATCTTTCTTATGTTTATTTGACACAGTAATATAGTATTCTCCTGGATCAACAAAATAAGACCATTCGTTTCCATATTCATCCATGTCAAAGCTGACAGAATCACTATTGTTCTTCTTATTATGAAGCGTTACGACAATTCCTCCAGGATAGCCATCTTTATAAGTATCAACATTGAATTTTACACAGCCAATAGAACTTGCATTTACCGTCTGAATATTTAAGAAAATCATCATTATTAAAATCAGTATTTTTTTCATGTTTTCCTCCTTTTAGGATGGAACAAGTTCCATCCTAATATTTAGTACCAGGTTTAATTGAACCTGAAACATATTCAAAGTGCATATAATCTTTAATATTCTTGTAATCTCCGCCCCAATAGAATCCATATTTTTTCCAGATTGCTACTATATCACCCTGAATCTTATAACATGCTGGTGCGTTATTCCATGTAGAGGATGATGTACCGCTGACATAGGGATTGTAACCAGGATTGATGTCTACAGCCACTCCAAACGAATGATTTGACATTGCTTTTGAATTAGTCATCTTCCTCCAGTTAAAGCATCCATTGTCATATGCTCTAAATCCTTTTGCCTTCATTTCTTTATAAGCAGATTGAATTGAACCAGCAAGCGATTTATGACATGTGAGGTTTGCTGTTGATGGATTACCATTACGATCAAGTATTTCAACTTTTATCGTTGTTAGATAACCTCTCATAGCTGATTCAGATGATGGTGTGCCATTAGGAAATAAAAACTGCAATCTTGCATTCTTATCACCTTTGTTAGCAACATCTCCTGTATTCCCTCCTGATCCACTTCCAAATGTCCTGTTTCTTACCTGAACAAGATCACTTTCAGAAAGATTATCAAACATTGTCAGATTATATGATTCAATATGATTCTTTATTTTATTAGGATAAGCAGTACCCTTACAATATCCACCCCTGCCAAGAGCTTGTAAAACAAGTGAATAGTCAGTAATACCACTACATCTATAATTGCTATTAGATAGAAGCTTATCATGGGCTTCTACACTTTCTTTCCAATTATTGAACTTTTTATATGTACCACTGCTTGTCTTTACACTTCCTGCTGTACCTTTTCCTTTCATACCAAAAAGATTTTTAGCATTGACTGCAAGATTGCTTTTTCCCCAGCCAGATTCTTCAATTGCCTGAGCAACTGTAACAGATGTTAATATTTGATACTGCGCCTTGAAATCATAGCTATATTCCACTATTTCCATGACAAAGTTATATTGTTCAGTTGTAAAATTAGCCATGTAGCTTGTATCAGAAGTGGTATCCGAACTGGAATCGCTAAATAAAGCAACAATTAGAATAAGAGGTACTAGTAGTACAATTATTCCTTTTATTGCTAATTTTTTAAATTTATTTTTAATCTTTTCCATGTTTCTATCAAGCCATCATTCTAAACATGTCATCTGTAGCTTTGATTGAAATAGGTATTCTTTTTGAGCCAGCAACAAGAATAGCCTCTCCTACTTTAAATCTTTCAATCAGTTCAACCTCACCACTTGTAAGTGTTGTTAATTTTTTAAGATCTTCAACACCATCCTTTTCAAGATGTAAAATAACCTTATACGTTGATGAATTGAACATAGCCTTTCCACTAGAAATAACTTTATCATCCGCAAAATCATGAGGTTCTTGAGTTGCAATGATCGTTGCATTTTTATATTTACGTGAACGTCTTACAAACTGTTCAAGCATTTTTGCAGTTTCTCCTGCCAAAATATAAAGATGTGCTTCATCTACACAGAATACAGAATAACAGCTATCATCCAGACACAAACTCCATGAATATTGAAGTATGATGTGCATAAGAGCATCTTTCAATCCTTCAGTCAAGCTAAAGAAAATCTTTGTTCCAAATCCAATAAAAGGATTCGCATTTTCTGATACATTTACGGTTGTTTGCCCATCAAAATAAGCTGAATATTCAACAGTAAGAGGTCTTATCTTTAGTTCAAGATCTTTATAGGCTTTGTATTCTTCATCATACTGTCCAGCTCTTTCGAACATTTCAATATATTCTTTGACAGTATTTTGAAAATTAGTAAATGTTGGATAACTATTATAATTTAGATTTTTAAAGCTCTTTTCTTTAGTAATACCAACTCTTTTATATGTCTCAACAGCTACACCACCTATTACGCTTAATGTTTCATCTTTTATTGTAGGATACAGATATTTAAGTACAATCTTTATATCCTCAACAACATTGTAGATTGCAAGTTCAGTATCATACATATCTACTTCTTCATCTTCATCACATGAAATTGGTTTTAAATCAAAAATATTGATACGAGCGTTTTTAGTTCCCATATTGAAATAAGAACCATTAGCCCTTAAAATCATATTCCTGTTTTTATTTTCTGGATCAATCCATATGATCTTTCTCTTATGCAACATATGTTGCATCTGAATAAATGATAATGCTGTTGTTTTTCCTGATCCAGTTGTTCCTACAAGAACCATATTTCCACTTAATCTATTATCGGCTTTAGCAAGAGCAAAATCATTTTCATAAATGAACTGGTCAAACATGATCTTTCCGCCATTATACTGCTCACAGCCTAGCAGAACACCTTGCGGATCATCTAATGTATCAAATATAAACGGATACATTGCAGCCAGATTTAAAGATGGCAACAAAACACCAATGTTATTTTTCATTTCCTTAGAAAAATTATCATTGTGAAACCACATTGAAGTTCTTTTATAAAGCTTTTCTTGAATCCCCATCAGACATTGAAGCTGCCATCCTTGCATCATCAACTGCATTTTTAAGTTCTGATAGGAATCATTCAACTGTTGCAAGGTATCTCCCTGAACAAGAATATTGATAACAATATTATATGTTCTGTCATTTCTTGCAACCAAGTTGTTAACCATTGTATCCATTGCCTGCATCTTTTGTTGGATATCTGCTCTAATTGTCATATCCGTTGTTTCGTTATATCTTTTTCTTAAACGATTCACTTCACCTTTGATCATATTAGGAATATTTTCACTTGTCTGTTCTACCATCATCCCAACTTTGATATTAGGATTTGATGATAAGACTGCCAATATCCCTGCATAATAATTCTTAGGTGTATTCATTACAGTTGCTACCTTTATATACTTATCTCCCATCTGAAGATAATTTCTGTTGACAGCAAATCCTTTAGGAGCAACTTTAGATTTCATTGATTTAATTTGTAATTTATTCATCTTGACCTCCAAGCTTAATCTTTTGATCTTTCATATCAAAAAGATCATATCCTTTTAAAACAGAGAAATAATATTCATCAATTGTAGGATTATCAAAATCAAAAGCTATCATTTTTTTAAAATCATCTTCATCAATCTTTGAAATCCTTAGTCTTGTATCATTCATATATCTGATGAGATCACTGTATACCTTATCTATTTTCTTTTCTGTTTCCATTACTATAAAATAAAATGAAATCTCTTTATAGTTTTCCTGAAACCATTGATGATAGTAGAGAAACATACTTGCTAAATCTTTGATTGAATCATCTTCTTCATATCTCATCTTGTTCATCAGGTTATGATTTTGTTTGGAAAGATTAGGAGTTTCATAAACAAATCGCCAATAGAATTTAAAGTCCATTCTATTGAATGCCTGACATAATGATTGAACAACGTTAAAATTATCATTTGCATCAAGCATGTGTATATTCAATGGATGAACCTTTACTCCTTTAACGATATATTTGTCACTTCCATCTTTTACAACACAATGATCACCTTCAATTTCTTCAATGTCCAACCAATCCAAAGATGATTTCATTTCCTTAACACGCTGTTTGTGTTTTTTCATTTCTTTTCTAGATATCTTTTTCTTCCCAGGAATACCTTCTTTCACCTGTTTCTTCTCTGTTCTTTTCTTCATCATAGTGAATCACCCCCTCGAATGGATATACCTTTTGAGCAATCAAGTAATCATACATTTCTAATAGAAATCCAAGCATATTGTGATATGCTGGAAAACTTATTGTAATAAACCACGCCACCGTTCCAATAAATAAAAAAAGCGCCATCCCGAAATAACGCCCTATACCTTCTAATGTGAAGACACTCAATAAAATGCCTCCAATTGCAATAAATACACCTACACCAATAATAATAAGATCACTTACTTTATATGACCCAACAATCAGTTTCCCTCGTTTAAAGTTAGCGGGAGCTGTATATACTTCTTCTTTCATTTCAATCTCCTTCTTCCAAAAATAAACAGGATGGAACAAGTTCCATGCTATCGTCTTCTTCCATACATTCCAAAATTTGCCATACTTTGCATCGAAGCAGCCTTTGATGTAAAGAAATTTCCTACATTATTTATACTGTTAGCAAAATTTCCAGTTGCATTCTTTGTATTCATGTTACTTGCACGACTGACTGCAAAGGCTTCACGACCTGTCATGCCTCCTGCACGATTGTACCTGATAGTGCTACCTCCAGCTTTTTCAACAGCATTTCCTAATTGGGAACGAGACATGTTTTGTGCATTTTCAATACCCAAACTTTGAGCATAGGCAACCTGTCCAATCGAAGGTGTCATACCATTGCCTTCTTTTCCTAGAAGACCCGTAACAGTCTGACTTCCTCCAAAATCACTTACAGAAGAATTTAAATCACCTTGAGCCATATCATTTGCATCCATTCCTAAAGAATCAGCATAATCCATTTGATCACCTGTAAGTGGTACATCATTTCCCATGGCGCTGAAGGCACTCAATGAACCACCCGCATTTGCAACTGCATCAGCCATTTCTCCTCTGGTCATTCCTTGACCGTTGATTCCTAAAGATTTAGCATAATCAGCCTGTGCCTTATTTGGACTTAGATCATTGATTGGTTTTCCACCACTAGATCCGCCAAATCCGTCCGAGCCACCTTTTCCAGCATCAAATCCCATTTTGGCTGCTGCTCCAGCAAGTCTTCCACCTGAAAGTTTATTAGCTCCTGAAGCTACTGCACCACCCAAGGCACCAGCTCCCGAAAGACCTTTTGCAACTCCAGAAATACCTGCACCAATGACACCAGCACCAACAGCACCTGACATTGCTCCAACCATCATTAATGATTGAACCTGTTGAAGTGTATTGGCTGCCGACATATCAGCACCACCAATGATTGCAGCGATTCCTGAAGGTGTTGCATAGATTGCTAAAAGCCCACCTAGAACAAACCCTATCTTTGCAATAGAACCTGCTATAGAAGTTGTACCTAAAACAGAATCAAGTGTACTACTTCCAATAAATGCAAATAATATCATCATAGAATACAGCTGAAAGAAATTACTTATCAGATCAGCAAGAATATATTTAGTCCATGTTGAAAATGTCTGATTCCCTGGTTCAATTAGAGCAGATACCGCATAAGGGGCTAAGAAAATCTTAACTATTAAAGATACCTCTCTTTGCGCCATTTGAAGAATAATAGGTATAAACAGAAATGCTATTCCAACTGTTGTAAATAATCCAAAAAATAAAGACGACCAGGAAGGATACATGTAATAAACCTTATCAACTTGTCCAGCTAAACCGAACGTTACTGTATCGACAAAATATTCTAACAGGTTTCCATCCTCAACACCTTCATTGATATCTATGTTGTCTATATTGCCTGTTACCCAATACGTTTTATTGTATTTATCATCATTTGCCTGTGTGTGCATTTTCTTATAAGCAGAATAAGCTTCATTTATTTGAGCATCCGTCAGTTGAGAACCTGGTATATTTGTATTCGGCAAATAACTAGCTACCGTAGTTGCGCTTTGCATTTTTATATATTTTTTAAATTCTTTCTTTGACATTATTGAACTGTCTGCATTTTGTTTCTGTTCCAAAATATAATTCTTCATTGTCTTTACGGTAGATTCTCCACTTTCAAGATTCATTGACGAAGTGTCAACAAGAAGCGTACTCAATTTACCTCCATCTTTTACATCTTTATCACCAGTAAAATATTCAATATGGCTTACAAACGTATTGACCATGCCCGTAAGCTGTTTAGTAACTAAAGGTACTCCCGACATGATCATGATTGCCAAAGCTATTTTTACTATAAAAGCTCCAGGTTCAAGCTTTTGCATCTTTTCATCATCAAGAAAAGCCTGAATGATAATCTTCATGATTCTAAATATTAAGAACATGGCAAAAAATATCGCTATTCCTGCAAACAGATCCCATATGAATTTGAATCCACTATTATTGAAATCTAAACCACAAATAAGTTTGGCAGCCGACCATAGAACATCAATAACATGAAGTAGCATTGACATAACACCCCAAATGATTGATCTCAACGCCTCTGTTATATCCATTGATTTTCACCTCCTTCGTTTTTATTAAATAATTAATATGACACTTCTCCAACACCAAGAGCTTTGAGAATTGCCATGGTCATTTCACCAACAATTAAGATAATGATTGCTCTTTTAATTTTTGAAGCAGGATTATGGTGTTGCTGTTCTTCTTCTGTTGAAGTAAAGTATTTGATTGCCACTCTTAACATATAAAAGATACAGCATCCTGGTAATGCCCAAAGACCAATATTTATACCAACTCTGATATAAGGCGCAGCCAAATCTTTTAATCCCTGTTCATCTGGTTTAACGTCAGCAAAAACATTTTGAACATTCAATAACATAATTGTTAGAGATACAGCAAACATCCCTGCTTTCATTTTAATTTTTTCTATTAAGTGTTTTGCTTTACTCATTTAATTCATCCTTTCTAATAGCAAAAAGGACAATCTTTCGATTGCCCTGAATGGATGGAACTAGTTCCATCTTAAAATTCATTTTTATTAAGCTCTTCTTCATTGATTTCCACAGGTTCACTTTCAACTCGAGGAGCTGTTTTATATAGTCTGAAACCTGTAACGATTACAAATGTACGTTCCTGTTCGTTATAAGTTTCATTTTTCAAACGTCCTTTGACCTCAATCAACATACCTTCTCTGGCATTATTTACAAACCGTTTTGCTAAATTACCCCACGCTTTACAATGAATCCAGTCTGTATACTGTTCTTCTGTCGTTTTACTGTAGTAACTGCTTGCCACATCAAAATAACACATGCAGTTGTCAGTTTCAGGATCACCTCTCAACTGTAGATGTTCCAATTTCCCAAGTCTTCCGCTTAAAATTACTTCATTAAACATATCTTTCACCTCCTGATTCATCATGGAACAAGTTCCATCCTTTATTTTTTTAAAATAAAAAGGATTGAAAGCTAAAAGCTTCCAATCCTAAACAACTAAATTTCTATTAGGCATGTTTTTTACGGAAATAAACCATACCAAATACAACAACAGCTAAACCAGCCAACATCATATAATATTCATAATGTGAATTGTCACCTGTTTTAACTTTCTTTACAGGAAGTAATTCATCATACATCACAACTTTTTGAGCAACTCCTGTATCTTTAACTGTAAATTGAATAGATTCAGCAACCTTGTAATTTTTAGGAGCAATTACTTCAGTTAATGTGTAAGTTTCTCCAGCAGTTAAGTTTTTGATCATATGAGGTTGTTTTCCTGAAGTCCATTCATCAATGACTTTACCATCTTTGTCAGTAACTTTAAGTTTAGCACCTTCAAGTTCTTTTTTAGTAGTAATATCTTGTTTGCTGATTTCGATTTTTGTATCTTCATCAGTCATAGATAATACCGTATCTTTTCCTTCTTCAGCTGTGAATGTTTGTGTTTTGAAAGTAGCATATCCGTTAGGAGTTTTTGTTTCTTTCAACACATATTCTTCACCTGCTTCAAGTCCTTGAATCATGTGTCTAGTTTCATTACCATCAAGATCAATGTTTGTATAAGTTGTAACTCCATCTTTTACAAACATGACAGTATAATCATCTTTACCTTTGTTTTTAGCAATGCTGTATTGAACTGTTGAATCTTCATCATCAACATACATTCCTTCAGCTTTACCAGTTTCTTTTAATTGAGCTTTCATTTCATCAGTAACATCAAAGATATGTTGTCCTGAAATCCATTTATCAATGATGTTTTTAGTCTTATTAGAAGTGACTGTCATTTCAGCACCTTTTAATAAGTTACCTTTTTCATCAACTTTTGAAACTTCATTGATTGTATCAATCATTTCTACTTTTTGATTTTCTTTAGCATATGAAACTTCAAATTCAATATCATTAGCAAGATTTAATCCTGTAGGAGCAAGATCTTCATGTAGAATATATTTTTTACCTTCAACTAATCCAGTAGCATAATGTACTTTACCTTCAGAAGTCCATTCATCAATGATGTTTCCGTCTTCATCTTTGATTTGCATTAATGCACCAGTTACTTCATCACCACTTACTGTAGCTTTAGAAATTGTAACTTGTTTGTCTTTCATTGTAACTGTTTCTAATTCACTTGAATTTTTAACAGTAAATTTAATATCAGTAGCTTTTACATAATCTTTAGCTGTTACAGTTTCAGATAATGTATAAGTTTTACCAACAACTAATCCTTCAATAGAGTGTACTTTTTCAGTAGAAGTCCATTGATCTACTACATTTCCATCTTCATCTGTAATTGTTAATTGAGCACCTTCAACTTCTTTGTCTCCAGTTACATCTGTTTTGTTGAATTCAAAGTCAGTTGTTTTGTTTTCAATGTCGAAAGATTTGATATAAGTTTTTGTTGTGTAATCAGATTGTTTAAATACAGCATCATATTTTGTTGTATCTAATACGCATCCATCTAAAGTTTTAACTTCTTGTAAGTAGTATTGAGCTTCTCCAACTCCCATAGGAAGATTAGAAATATCTAAATGTCCATCAGTTGATAAAGCATAGACACCGTTTCCTACTTCAGTACCAGAATTAACGATTGCTCCAGAATTTTCTGTTGTAATGACATCATCTTTAGCAAACATCAAACTTCCATCAACTGGACTATAAATGTTTTCTTTTGCTTTCAATACGAATTGGATTTTTGATAAGTCGCTTCTGTCAACTAAATCAACATCTGTATCTAAATCAGCAACAGTCTTATTTAATTTGATTTCAGCTTTTGGTTGTTCATCACGTACTGTTACGGTATAGATTGGATCTCCATCTTCATCTTTTGTATAGTCTAATAAGCCACTCATTTCAAATGATTGAGTTTTTCCTAATCCAATGAAACCAGTTGGAACTTTAACTTCTTCTAAATGATATTTACCAGCAAAGAATTGAAGTGGTAAGAACACTTCACCTTTTTCGTCATCATCATTTGTGTATTCAGTTTTAACTACGACAACGTTATCACTGTTTGTAGTGAAAGTATCATATTTCTTTCCACCAACTTTTTGAGTGATATATTGACCTTTCTTATAAACAATGTTTCCACCATCTAAAATATCTTCATCAGCAACGATTTTAAATGATGCTGAATTTAATGATACAGTTTTACCTGTTTCTTCATCTTGTTTAACTAATTTTAATTGAGTTTCTACTGGACGGTTGTTTAATACAACTTTTTTAACTTGATCTTCTTCATTTTCATATTCACTATGATCTTTAGTGATAGATACTGTGAAATCTGGATTAGTATAGTAATCTTTAGGAGTTACTGTTTCACGAACAAGATATTCTCCAAATGGAAGATATTTAGTAGTTGCTAAACCATCTTCATTAGTTGTGACAACATCATAAACTGTAGCGTTATCCCAACCGACATGATCAACTTCAGATTTTAATTTGAAAGTGAACTCAGCTCCTTGTAATCCTTTAACAACTTCAGACATACCATTACGATAACCAGATTTGAAAATTTGAATTTTTTGCTTTTTGACTTTTTCAGTAACGACTAATTCATTAGCATCATTACCAAATTGAAGCTTAGCACCTTTGTACTCTTTTGTGATTTGTTCGACATAGTTACTGTCTTCTACTGTTGAAGTGTTACCTGTAGCATTATTAGTCACATTTAACGTATTTCCTTTTAGTAGGTACCCTTTAGGAGCTTTAGTTTCTTTAATGGAAATAGTTCCTAAAGGTAATGTTGGCATACCATCTTGTTTGTATAGCTCATCACCTGAGACTTTCCAATAATCGTTTAGTGAAGCAATATATTGCCCAGTAGAAGCTTTTTTAGTTTGAAGAACCCATGTTCTTTTTTCTACTTTGTCTTCTTCAGGCTTTCCTTGAGCAATTTCTTCTTTGGTATAATAATCAGCATAATACGTTACAGTAAACTCTGCACCTTCAAGAGTAGCATCACCTTGTGGCATACCTAATGTTTCAGCATCATTCTTTACGATTTCAATACCGATTGGGTCATTCCCAGGTATTTCATCAGAATTAGCTCTAACAGTTTGATCTTTAACGATTGTTACATTATGTGTTTCTTCGTCAAGATCATATCCAGTAGAAGCACTGATTTCTTTTACTGTATAGTTTCCAACAGGCAAGATAGATGATTTTGCATATCCATTTTTATCGGTTGTGATTTCATCTACTTTAACTCCTTCACTGTAGATACCATATACAGCACCTTCTAACGAATAACATCCATTATTGTTTGTAATATCTTCATTTGCTGACTTTTTAACTAGATCAATCCATCCAAAATCTAACCAGTCAACACTGTATTTTAATGTATCAACTGATTCTTGAGTCCATGATCCGTGAGTTTGGTTTGCGCCATTTCCATCAGAAATTGCTAAAGCACAGAATTTTCCTTTTGCTGAACTGTTCAATGTTCCGCTTGTATAATCAGTTGGACTGTTTTCTAATGGTGCAGTTAAATGGAATGTTTGTCCACCATAAACAGTAGCAGTTCCACCAGTTTGTTGAGCGTTAGTTCCATCAATATGAATAGTTACATTACTTTGCAATGGTAACTGAACTGTTTCATTTGAACTAGCATTGAATTTAATACTGTTAGTTGATTGAATCATATTTGATTTATCAAATGTTGCTTTAAATGTTGCATTATCTCCAGTTGAGAAGTTTGCCCCATTAGATGGATCTGGTAAGCTTTCTACATATGACCAAGTAGATTTTAAACCAATACCTGCTCTTTCAAGATCATCAATATTAGCACCGCACATATCACCACTGTATGCTAAAGATAGCAATACATGTGTATATAAATATCCTGTTTCTGCTTCATTAAGTCCATCATCTGTTAATGCTTGTCCTTTAAAAAGTCTTCCATCAGGACCACCAAAACCATAATATAAGAATTTTCTTACCATGACATTATTTTCAATGACACTGGCAGCATAATTTCCTGAAGATGGTGTACGTTTACTTGCTTCCAAACAATATGACCATTGCCCATTATACTTACACATGTAAGTAGACCATTGTTTAGTGATCTGTGGACATTTACGTTTCCACCATTCAGGATAAGTAATAGATTTAATACGAGTAAACTCGTGAGGAATCCCGCTGTCCCAAGCTTCTACTGTATTTGTGTTTCCAGCTGTAAAACACATAGACAAAACCATGCCTAGAACAACAAAGATTTTGGTTACTTTATTTAACCATTTTTTAAACTTCATTTTTCTTTCTCCCTTTCCTAATAATATTTAAAATTCTTTTTGTTTAAACAAAAAGATGGAACTTGTTCCATCCACTTCAGATGCAAGTTCATTTAACATCTGCATACTTCTTTGAGACAGGCTTTATATTTGACAAATCAAAAGACCTTTGAATATAAAAAAAGACAATCTTTCGATTGTCTTATGGGTGAAACACCCATTTTTGCTTATGAAATTTTTTCATCTTAATTTGTTTCCTTTCCTTACAGTTTTTACAATTATCAGTAATTTTTACTTTTTAAATTAAAAAGATGGAACTAGTTCCATCTCTCAACTACAATTCTATACTATCATTTTATCACGTCTATTTTTAAATTCTATTGACTTTTTTGTGCAATTTCATTTAAAAAGTTTTTAAATATTTCAAAGTGTTCTTTTTTATATCAGGGAGGGTCTCTGACAGTATGAAAGTATGAGATTTGATTATAAATGAATTCTACCGTCTAATACTGCCAGAGATACCCTTTTGGGAATGTTAGAATCCTTTCGTTCAAATTCTAACAATATCATTTTATCACCCTGATTTTAAAAAACAATTGACTTTTTTGTGTAATTTTTTTAAAACTAATTTTATAAGAAAAAGATGGAATTACTGCAATCTTCCATCTTTTTTGATTAGGACTTACATAATTAAATATAACTGATAATTCAACTGGTGTTACTACTACTGAAAAAAATACGAATTATGTTGCTCAAATTACATAGCAATATACAGGAGCTAAATTACAATTCGGTAATTATTCTTTTAAAAAACATATAATTAATGCCTATATTAAACAGTTTAATTTATTCTAAAATATTATTTGGTCGCACCGCAAGAACATTTGTAACCAGTTGTAACTGTTTCATCATACGCTTCTTTTGTAACGACTGTTTCATCATACGCTGGTGTGACAGTCACAGTACGTGTTTCTTGATGGGTTACAGCATCATGATGTTTAGTTCCTGTTTGAACCTTTTTGACTTCATAAGAATGACCGTAGATAGCAGAATGTTCTCCAACTGCAATTCCATCTTTACCAAAGTCTTGACCACATGCTTTACAAACATAATGCGAATCATAGACTGGTTCATCATAGGCTTCCTTATCTACAACTGTGTACGTTTCCTGACGTGTTACAGCATCATGATGTACTGTTTTAGTTTCGGCAGGATGATGTACTGTTTTCGTAATTGGAATATTATAGTTATGCTTATGTTCATCTCCTTTTGATGATGAAGATGAACTGTTACTACTGTTTGAACTGCTTGTGTTATTTCCAGATGGTTTTGATGTACCACTGTTTGTTGTTGGTTTAGAAACACTTGCATTAGATGAACTGTTGACTGTTCCTTTATTTGATACTGGAGATGTACTTGCTACAGCATCATTCTTTGATACTTCAGCACTTGATTTCTTTGTGACAACTGTTTTCTTATTCCCATTTTCATCAGTTACTACTTCAGTTACAGCAACTTCTCCTTCACCAACTTCAGGTGCTTGTACAACATTGACCTTTAATTTCTTTGAAGCTTTATTTTTGTATTTGTCTTGAATTGATACTTTTAGATCATAAGTTCCAATCGTATTGACATCCACTTTAGATGTATCAATCTTCCAGTCTTTGACATCACTGTAATCAGTTGCTTGTAATAATTCACCAAAGTTGAAAGTTGAAAGATCAGTATATTGAATGACATCAATACTGTCTGGTGCTGTAATTTCAGGTGCTTTTGTATCTTTAACAGTTACCTTTACAGATTGTTTTTCTTTTTTGTATGTAAAGTTGATTTCATAGTTACCCACTTTGGGATAATCTTTTTCTTCTTTAGATACGACATTTCCTTGTTCATCCTTATTTGTTACGGTAACATATTTAAGATTGTCTTTTTCTTTTGTATCTTTAATGATCTTATCTAGATTATCAACTTTATTTGCATCCAAATAATCAGCAACATTAGTTGAAACTTTTTGACCAAATTCAGCATCCACTTCATTTGATGTAAAGACTAGATCTTTAGAACCGTTGTTATTTAAAATGACTGCACCAGCAACTCCAATAACTAAAACACCAGCCAAACACCCAGCAACGATTTTTTTCTGTTTTGTATCTAAATATTTTTCAATAATATTTTTTTTTGTTTCCATATTTACACTCCTTTGAATTTTTAATCTATTTCTAAGATGGAACTAGTTCCATCTCTCTTTTCTAAATAAATAGGACTTACATAATCTATATGTAGGAAAATTATAAATGCTACTGTTTTAAATATTTGTCCTGAAGGATAATAGACTTAATACCGACAATAACATTCCATATTGATTAGTGCCTATATTTTTTAATCAGGACTTACATAATCAGATACAATTCTATCATCTTTCTATCGGAAGGGAATATTTTTTAATACCAATTAACGCCTGAATTATATTCCTTAGCTGTAATGATGGAACAAGTTCCACCTCTCAACTACAATTCTATACTATCATTTTATCACGTCTATTTTTAAATTCTATT
>ENA-ORSB01002299-ORSB01002299.1-human-gut-metagenome-genome-assembly--contig:-NODE-2299-length-15531-cov-2.575924_pt1 | contig 15531 bp, 6 predicted proteins | sample MGYA00242180_ERZ509144 | MGnify/ENA primary metagenome ERZ509144 (study PRJEB26280, sample SAMEA2338661) | human gut metagenome | biome: human gut; feature: human-associated habitat; material: faeces...
AAGAAGCCTCGGCTATCCAGCCGGCGATTGACAAGGCTTTCAGTGAAGGCCGGGAAGTGGTCATCGAAAGTTTTATCGACGGGACCGAGGTTACATGCGGTTGCTATAAGACAGCCGATAAGGAGGTGGTGTTCCCGCTCACCGAAGTCGTAACGGATAACGAGTTCTTCGATTTCGACGCCAAGTATAACGGACAGGTACAGGAAATAACGCCGGCCCGTATTTCTGCAGAACAAACAGAAAAAGTACAACGCGAGACATCGAGGATTTACGACATATTGGGGGCGAAAGGTCTGATCCGTGTGGATTATATCATTCCGGCGGACGGTGAACCAAAATTGCTCGAAGTCAATACGACTCCCGGTATGACGGCAACCAGTTTTATCCCACAGCAGGTACGGGCTGCCGGTCTGGAGATGAAAGATGTGATGACAGATATTATAGAAAACGAGTTTAACTAATTGACAATGAACAATTGCCAATTGCCAATTATATGAGAAACGAATTGTCGATTGTCAGTTGTCCATTGTCAATTGTCAATTATAAAAATATGGAAGTTCCTATTAATGATTTTGACGATATCCGTCCGCTGAATAACGACGAGGTGAAAGACGCGATCGAATCGCTGATAGCCAACGAAGATTTTGAGCGGGCCTTTCGGTATATAAATCCGGATGTGAATTGGAAAGAGTTTTCAGAAACCATGCGTTCCTTCAAGACAAAGGAGGATTTCAAAGCGAAGTTGGCATATGAAGCGGTAATGATGGTGGCAAATAAAACCACTTTCTCACTGACGATTTCCGGTCGTAGCCGTTTGCCGAAGGACAAAAAGCCTTGTACCTTTATTTCTAATCACCGCGATATTGTATTGGATGCCTCTTTTTTGAACGTCATGCTGTATGATGTAGGGTATGGAATGACACAGGTTGCTATTGGTAATAACTTGTTGATCCGTCCGTGGATCGAAACGCTGGTTCGTTTGAACAATAGCTTCATCGTGAAACGCAATGTCCCGGTGCGCCAGATGTTGGAAGTGAGCAAAGTCCTTTCCGCTTATATCCGTCGTACGATCACGGAGACGAAAGAATCCATCTGGATCGCGCAACGTGAAGGTCGTGCCAAGGATTCGGATGACCGTACCCAGGGCAGTATCTTGAAGATGCTGAACATGAGTGGTGACAAGGATATCCTGTCAAACCTGATGGAATTGAATATTTTTCCGGTTGCAATCTCGTACGAGTTCGATCCGTGCGATTTCCTGAAAGCAAAGGAGTTTCAGCAGAAACGCGATGATCCGGACTTTGTGAAGAGCCAGCGTGACGACCTGTTGAGCATGGAAACCGGTATACTGAATAACAAGGGACGTGTTCATTTCACCTTGACGTCGCCGATTAACGATCAGTTGGCGCAATTGGACCCGAATATGGAAAAGAACGAGTTGATCACCGCTATCGCCTCCATTATCGATAAGGAGATTTACAAGCACTACCGTTTTTATCCTTGCAACTATGTTGCCTATGATATGCTGACAGGCACACGCCGTTTCAGCGAACACTATGGACTGAAAGATAAAAAGCAGTTTGAAGATTATCTGCAAGGTCAGTTGGATAAGATTGTATTACCGAACAAGGATGAAGCATTTTTGCGTACGAAAATCTTGGAAATGTATACGAATCCATTGAAGAATTTTTTTGCTAATCAGGAATAAGGTCAAACGTGTTTCATCACGATCTTTCAGGCCCGGATTTCACATCGTGTGATTCGGGCCTGAATTATTTCTGTTAGTAAGTTGGATTTTGTTTAGGCACACCTTTTTCTATTTATTCTCTTTTGCATAATTCGATGGGCTCATACCGAATTGCTTGATAAAGGCGGACCAGAAATAAGACTGGGAGCTGAAGCCTGTAGCTTCCGAAATCTCATAGATCTTCATATTCCCCTGTATCAACAGCTCGGCAGCCTTTTTCAGACGGCTTATCTTGATCAGTTCGTTAGGAGTCAGATCGGATATGGCACGTATCTTCCGGTATAAAGTCGGGCGGCTCAGGTGCATTAGGTCTGCGATCATGTTTACATCCAGGGCTGGATTGCCGATATGCTCGTTGATGATCTCATTCAGTTTTTCCAGGAAGCTCTCGTCCGCTTTGGTATAGGCCATCGATTTCATATTCGCTATAGGAGAGTTGAAATAGAATTTGCGTATATTGTCGCGGTTGGAGATCAGATTGGAAATCTGCGCCATCAGCAGGTTGGTGGAGAAGGGTTTGTCCAGGTAAGCGTCGGCTCCTAATTCCAGACCTTCCAGGCGTGACTGTATGGTGTTTTTGGCTGTCAGCAGGATGACCGGGATATGGCTGAATTCGATCTCCGTCTTTACCTCTTTCAAAAGGGCGAAGCCATCCATGACAGGCATCATCACGTCACTGATGATCAGTTGAATGCTGTGTTTCTTTAATAACGTGATTGCTTCGGCTCCGTTTCCGGCTATCTCTACATTATATAACTGGTTGACTTCATCGGCGATGAAAACGGCCATTTCTTTATTGTCTTCGACGATCAGGATCGTCGGGCGCGATTCGTCGTGGACGAATTCTATTTTTTGAGGTACGGTTTGCGTTATAGCCTCTTCTTCTGTCTGCTTGATGGATTCGGGCAGCTTGACGGGCAAGGTCAGGCGGAACATCGTCATGGATAAACTGTCGGCAAAAGTCTCCAACTGCAAGCTACCGTGGTGCATCTCTGCCAATGAACGTGCCAAGGGCAATCCAAGCCCTGTCCCCGGTTTATCCGTAGCGCCTTCTTTCACCCGGAAGAAAGGTTCGAATATTTTTTCCTTTAATTCTGCAGGGATAGGAGTGCCATCGTTGATAAAGTCTATCGTGAATGTCTCATAATCGGGAGAAAGTTGCAGGCGTATAATGATGCTGCCGGATGCATATTTGATTGCGTTCGTAAACAGGTTGCTGAATATCTTTGTGATCGCTTCTTTATCCACGAACACGTACAATTCCGGCAAAGACAAATCGAGGTTCAGCAACAGGTTGTGTGCCGTTGCCGATTCTTGGAACCGCTTGGCTGTATCGTTTAGGAGCGAGACGATCTCCGTTCGGACGAAACTGAGGCGGTATCCTTCTATCTCTGTTTTGCGGAAGTCCAACAATTGGTTGACCAATGACAGGAGGCGGGATACATTTTTATCCATCAACGTAAGCGACTTATTCTCTTTTTCCCCGATCTTGTCGGATTTCAGGAGACGTTCGAGCGGGTTCTTGATCAGGGTGAGCGGCGTACGGATCTCATGAGCGATATTGATGAAGAAATCGATCTTGGCCTGATACAGTTCCTTCTCTTTCTGATCTTCGAACAACTGCATGTTGTAGGCCATTGCCCGTTTGGTTTTCCGGCGCCAAGACCAGAAGAAGCCGACGATGATGGCGAGAATGACGACAATATAAGAAGCATATGCCGGAGTCGATGCCCACCAAGGGGGCAAAACGGTGATATTCAGTCGTGTCGGAGTGTCGCTCCAGTTGTTCGACAGGTTGGCAGCCCGTACTTCGAAAGTGTAATCACCCGGATGCAATTCTGCGAAATAGACCGTGTTGCGCTCTCCGATCGGAATCCATTCCTTGTCCATATTTCCCATCCTGTATGCATACTGGATGGATTTAGGGGCGATGAAGTTGAGTGCGGAGAAGTTGATGCTGAATGTGGATTGCTTGTAGGTCAGCGTGATCTTCTTAGCCTCTGATTCGGCGGAAGAGTTGATGATGCGTTTCTCTCCGGCTTCATTCTGGATTTCGAGGCTTCCCAAGTGGACGTTCATCTTCTCGGCTGCCGGGATTACTTCGGATGGCTTGAAATGGATAAAGCCTTTGACCGAACCGAAATAGAAAGTCCCTTCGTTGTCTTTGAAGGCGGAGTTATCGTTGAATTGGCGAGTGATGAGTCCGTGGGATTCCGTGTAGGTAGTGATCTTGCCCGTTTCGGTTTCCAGGCTGACCAGCCCGTTGGCCGTGCTGATCCATAAGGTTTCGTTTTCGTCAGGTAGGATGCGGAAGGCAACATTGCTCGGCATACCGTTTTTGACGGTGTAATGTAGGGATTCGCCGGTTTGGAAGTCGTATTTGATAACCCCTTCTACGGTAGCAAACCACATATTGCCGTCTTTGTCCTCGCAGGCGTCATTAACGAAATTGTGGCGCTGGGTGTTCAATTTGTCGTACGGCAGATACATGCCGGTATTGCTGATCGGATTATAATAGAAACTGCGGTTGAACATGCCGGTCCAGATTCTTCCTAAGCGATCTTCGTAGATGCAGTTTACTGCGAAAGGAGGAAATTGCGGGGCATACAGGAAACGGTCGTTCAGGAAGTCATATTTATAGATACCGTCATCGGTCCCGACATAGACTTGTCCCTCCTGCAATACTTTGATGCAGCGGACGGTGCTGTTCTTTACCGTCAGCGAGTCTTTCAGCAGGTTGTAATGCTTGATGACCTTTCTCGTCTTGATATCCATCAAGTCGATGCCGTGGATAACGTGTCCGATCCAGAGCCGGTCGCCTGATGCAGCCAAGCCTCGGATATTGGTGTGCGACAAGCCGTTTCCTCCCGGAACCGGCTGGTAGTTGGTGAATGTCCCGGTTTTCTTTTCCAAGCAGTTGATGCCCGCATCTTCCGTCCCGACCCATATATTACCGTATATATCGGTACAGATATCGCGGATCACTTCTCCTTTCATCGAATACTGCCCGTCCCAAGGATAATGCACATGGAAAGGACGGAAAGGGGAATAATAGTTGAGGCCGTTTTGGTGGAAACAAATCCAGATGCCGTTCTCCCTGTCTCGGCAGAATGCAGAGATAAAATGGCTCGATAAGGCGTATGGGTCCAACGGGTCCTGGCGGATACGGGTACACTCGCCGGTGTTGACCTTATAGATAAACAAGCCGGAGTCTGTCCCGATCCACAATTCGTCCTTGTCTTTTTCGAGGAAGCTGTTGATCAGGATCGTAAGCTGGTTGATCTTTTGAATGTTCAGATCCTGGTAGTCGCGTGTGGCCGGATCGAATATCTTCACGTCGTCATGCTCGAAAGCGATGTAAATGCGATCAGTCGTAGGAGAGGGATATAACATGGAAAGTTTCCGTGGCGTGTTCGGGGATGAGTGGGCGAATACATTATAGGACTCCATCGTCTCGTCTTCCGGATTCAGCAATGAAATCAACCCGTCCGAACTCCCGATCCAGATACTGTTTTCGCGGGTAATGCAAAAAGAGGTGTAGCTTTGGTTGTCTTCCGGAGCGAAGATACGGAACTGGCTGTCCTCCGTATTGAACCGGATCAGGTTACCGTCCATCAGTATCCATAGTTTATTGTCTTTGTCGAACTGGAAGATGTCGATCCCTTTGTCTGCTGTGAAAGGAATGTGCCGGAACGATTCCTTTTCATCGTCATACTGATATAATCCCGAAAGCGTCCCTACCCACAAGTCGCCGTTCATGTCGCACCCCAGGCATGTGATCCAGTTGCTTCCCAATGTCTCGGTTTCGTCGGGGTCGTTACGGAATACTTTGAACGTATATCCGTCGAAGCGGTTCAGACCGTCGCGTGTCCCGATCCAGATATATCCTTTCCTGTCCTGCACGCAACAAGTGGCCATATTGTCGCTGAGTCCGTTTTCGACCTGATAATGGCGGAAAAGATAGTTACTGTCGTCTGCATATGTCCGGGTGAGACAAAATATGAATAGGATGGATAAGATTAACTTCAGATGTTTCATATATGACTTTGCTATTATGGGCGAAAGATACTGAAAAATGTATTATGGATTTCCTTTTATTGTGTCACGGATTTCATAAATCATCTCAATAAGGGTGATAACGGCAGAGAATGAGATGAATACGGAAAAGATTGCAACAAGGTCAAACAAACCGGCCGTGGAGGAATCGATACATTTGTACCATGTGAAACACAGGTAATAAAAACCTTTTATTCTAATAATATGAATACTCTTACTACAAAACAAGGAATCGGAACGAAGGTTCAACTCTGCACAATGATGTTTATGCAGTATATGCTGAGTGCAGTCTGGTGGGTTCCTTTAGCCGCTTATCTTTCCCATACGCTTAAATTGGAAGTGTATCAAGTCTCGTTGGTATTAAGTGCGATGGCTATCGGTGCGATGGCATCCTCTTTTATCGGCGCGATAGCCGACCGTTATTTTGCCGCAGAGAAGATCTTGGCTGTATTGAATATACTGACAGGTGCCTTTTTGCTTCTGGCTGCCCAGCAGACATCATTTGTTCCTCTTATGGCATGTGTCGTGCTGGCCATGCTTTGCCATATGCCGACACAGAGCCTGACCAGTACGATCGCCATGAGCCATACGCCTTCGGAACAGTTTCCGCGTATCCGTATGTTCGGTTCGGTAGGATGGGTAGCTTCCGGTATCTTCAGCGTGATCGCCCTTCATGTGATGCATTTATCCGCTTTCGATGATACGAACCTGCCGATGTATTGTGGCGCCGCTGTCTGTTTCGTGGCTGCGCTTCTGAACTTGCGACTGCCGCACACCCCGCCTTCGGTCGATAAGAGTGCCGGCATCTCGGTGATGGATATAACCGGCTTTAGCGCTTTCTCTTTGATGAAGGATAAGAATTACCGGGTTTTTATGATTCTGACGTTCTTGGCTATCATCCCGTTCAACTTGTACCATGTATATGGTTCGATGATTCTCGCCGACGAGCATGTGCAGAATATAACGGTGACGCTGAACCTCGGGCAGTTGGCCGAAATGTTTTTCCTGGTCATCACCACTTCTATACTGATAAAGTCGGGGATTAAGAATACCTTGATCTTCGGTATGATCGCTCTCGTGGTCCGGTATGCTTCGTTCTATATCGGTGCGGAGACCGGTCTGCAATGGTTCTATTATATCGGGATTATCGTACACGGGTTGATCTTCGGCCTCTTCTTTGTCGGTGGCCAGGTCTATACGGACAATGTGGCTCCAAAAGAAATGAAAGCACAGGCACAGGGTTTGCTCTTCTTCCTGGTGTGGGGCATCGGCTTCCTGATCGGGACGCTTTGGAATGGCTGGCTGATCGGTCTTTTCCGTGACGGGGATAAATGTGATTGGCCTGTCGTCTTTGCCATCTCGACCCTGTTCTCGTTCGTCTTGTTGATCCTTTTTGTCTTTTTATTTAAACCGGTAGCATTAAAGACTAATAAATAGTAAAGAGTAGTAAAGTAATAATTTTATCAAACCCTTTTAATTCTCAAGATCAAATATATTATCACACGCCAGATGTAATGCGGGCTGTCCAACAACTTTGGATGGCCCGCTTTTATTGATGGGAATTAGCTCCGGGCACTTATTTTTCCTTTTTCATAGTTACTGTTTTTTTATTTGTTACGTGATCTACAAATATGTATATTGTATTATTAATTAATCAACAAATACACAGGTATTAACAGCATTACTACCACTCCTTTACTTTTCGCCCTTAGTCGAAAAGGTTTTTGACCTGTGTCGAAAGGGCTTTTGACCAAGGGCGAAAAGGTTTTCGACTAAAGGCAAAAGGTTTATGAGCAGGCTGTTTGACAACAGTAGCATGGCGATTGTCATTTAAATAGAACCTTCCGGAGCCCGACTTTATCCCTGATGGAGGCAGACGTAAGCGGTGAAACTCCTTTTACTACCGGCATTCATCTGTTCGATGCCGACAGAAAGGAATGACACTGGCGTATGTTTCTTAACATACTCTTTTGGGTGACATAATGTTAGCCTTATTTCTTATCTTTGGGACAAGGACGTAAGAAACGCTTACAGTCTGCTAATTTTAAATCTGAATGAAGATGAGACCGGAAGATTACATCACCCGTGAGGGGAAGTTTGGTGCGCACAACTATCATCCCCTGCCTGTCGTTCTCCAGAAGGGAGAAGGTGTTTATGTTTGGGACGTGGAAGGAAAACGATATTTTGATTTCCTGTCCGGCTATTCCGCCCTGAGCCAAGGGCATTGTCATCCGAAGATCATTAAGGCACTTACCGACCAGGCACAGCAGTTGACACTAGTGTCGCGTGCTTTCCATGCCGATATTTTAGGAGAGTACATGGAGTTTGCCTGCAAGTTCTTCGGGTATGACAAACTGTTGCCGATGAACACCGGAGCCGAGGCGGTCGAAACGGCTCTGAAGCTGGCGCGGCGCTGGGGATACCGGGTGAAGGGGATAACCCCTGAACATGCGAAGGTCGTCGTCTGCAGCGAGAACTTTCACGGACGGACGATCACGATCATTTCTATGAGTACCGATCCCAGTTCGTATGCGGACTTCGGGCCTTATACGCCTGGTTTTATCAAAGTGCAATATAATAATGTGGCCGAATTGAAAGAGGCATTGAACGATCCGGACGTAGTCGGTTTCTTGCTGGAACCTATACAAGGGGAGGCTGGCGTGGTCGTACCCGATGAGGGGTATTTGCGTAAGTGTTATGACCTCTGCCGGCAACATAACGTTCTCTTTATCGCCGACGAGATCCAGACGGGTATCGGACGCACCGGTAAACTGCTTGCCTGTGATTATGAGAATGTCCATCCTGACATACTGATTTTAGGTAAGGCTTTATCCGGAGGTGTCACTCCTGTCTCGGCGGTCTTTGCCGACGATGAGATCATGTTGACGATCGCTCCGGGTGAACATGGTTCCACCTATGGCGGTAACCCGTTGGCTGCCCGTGTAGCGATAGCTGCCCTTGAGGTGGTGCGTGACGAGCATCTTTCGGAGAATGCTTTCGAAATGGGTATCCTTTTCCGCAGTGAAATGGAGAAGATCGACAATCCGATGATCCGCCAGGTGCGCGGAAAAGGACTTTTGAATGCTGTTGTCACTGAGCCGCGAGGTGGAAAAACGGCCTGGGATATTTGTCTGGCACTGAAAGAAAAAGGATTGATCGCCAAGCCAACGCACGACCATATCATCCGTTTCACTCCTCCGTTGGTCATTGACCGGGATCAGATGATGGAGGCTATTGGCATTATTAAAGATACGTTCGCTCAATTTTGATTGCCTATGAAGATAAATGTGATAGGAGTACCTCTCAATTTAGGGTGTGACCGCGAAGGTGTGGAGCGCGCTCCGAACCATCTGCGTGAACGGGGCCTGATGAGGATTATCCGTAAAAACGGACATCGGGCCTTCGATCTGGGTAATCTGTATGTCCCTTTGGTTTCGGAGGCGGATAAGTTTGCCAGAGGGCGGAGCTTGAAATATCTGGATGCGATTGTCGAAGTCAATAATAACCTGGCAGAGCTGGTCTACGACACGTTGCGCGGAGGGGCTTTCCCTTTGGTGATAGGCGGAGATCATTCGTTAGGGTTGGGCAGTGCGTCAGGGGTGGGAAAGAGCTTTGATGATTTCGGTATCATCTGGTTGGATGCGCATGGCGACATCAATACGAGCGAGACTTCTCCCAGCGGCAATATTCATGGGATGCCGCTTAGCGCCTTGATGGGGATGGGGAGCGAAGAATTAGTCAATATCTATGCGCCCGGCAATAAGGTGAACCCGCAGAATGTCTTCCTGGTCGGGACCCGGAGCCTGGATGAAGGGGAGCAGGCTTTGATCGAGCGTGAGCAGTTAAGCGTTTATACGATGGACATGATCCACCTGAAGAGTATCGGTTTTGTTGCCGAAGATATCAAACGGAAGCTAAAGGAACGGAAGATACGGAATGTCCATTTCAGCATAGACGTGGACAGTATCGATCCCCGCTTTGCACCCGGTACAGGGACACGCGTGTGCGAAGGGTTGATGCCGGACGAGTTCAAGGATTTCGTCGAACATATACTATCCACCAATCTGATCAAGTCGATGGATCTGGTCGAGCTGAATCCCGAACTGGATGTGAACGATCAGACAACCAATCTATGCTTGGATATAATCGATTATATAACAGCCCGTTTGTAAGCGGATTCTATTGTTGAGAATGGGACTTGGGGTTCCTCGTAGAAGAAACTGTCTTGAAACTCCAAGAGCCGTTCCTGAAGCGGCAAGCATATCCGAAACCGTTTCTTTAGAACGGATAACCGATTGCTAGATGGACGCCCATGCCGTCTTTGAAGTCCGGAATATTGTAATAGCCTTTCTTTCCCGTATCGTACGGTACGTGCAAGCCGATTCCCCAATCCAGGCGGATAACGAGGAAGGTCAGGTCGTAGCGTAGTCCGATACCGGTTCCTAAAGCCAGGTCTTTCAGGAAACGGCCCCATTTCAACTGTCCGCCGGGGCGGCTTTTGTCGTAGCGTAGCAGCCAAACATTACCGGCATCGAGGAAAGTTGCTCCGTGCAGATCGCCCAAAATCGGGAAACGGTATTCCAGATTGGCTTCAAATTTGATGTCACCGGTCTGATCCAAATAGCCGTATTTTGAGTCGGTTGGGCGATAACTGCCCGGTCCGATGCTTCGGATCGTGAAAGCCCGGATACTGTTGGCACCGCCTATATAAAATTGTTCGCTGTAAGGTGTCGTGATCGAATTGCCGTAGCTATATGCGACTCCGGCCATCAGGCGTCCGACCAGGTGTTGCTTCTTTCCGAGATAATAGTTGTATCGTATTTCGCTCGTCAGTTTGGCAAACTGGGCGAAGCGGTTCCCTAACAGTTTCTTATCCCGTTTGTTAAAGCTCTTACCGGCGATGGCATAGGCACCGTCGAGAATAAGGCCCGCCTGTGTGATGGAAGACTGCCACCAGAGATGGTTCTTTTTGGTAGTGATGGGAGAATCGTCATACGTGTATGTATAGCCCATCGACGGGATGAACTGGTTCTCGAGGCTTCGCCCCAACGCCTTGTTGACATCTACAATGGAGTCGAATTCATGCGTCGTATGCTGCAACAGCGAGTAGGTCAGCTTGAACGGCGTCACCGAATGGTGGCTGGTCGCCGATGGCTGGAACTCGTACGAGGCGCTTCCGCCGAATGCCAGCATCTTGAAGAATTTGGCACGGTTCAACTGATCCGCATAGATACGGAAAGAGGTACTGGAAGGGTATTTCGTATCATGCTTTATCAAACTGGGGAAAAGTACCCGCGGGAAAGTCAGCGTACCGCTGATACCGAACTCCCAGCTATTGATCGCCGAGCTGCTGCCCGAAACCCGTTTGCCGGTCTGCCATTCGTAAGAACCGCGCATACTGACGCCGAATGTCTCCCCTCCTCCGAATATATTCCGTTTGGTAACGCTGAAAATGGCGCCCGGTCCTGTCTGGTCATTGCTCTTGGTAGTCACGTTCAGTTCCAGTTCTCCATCCAGAGGAAGGTCGTAAACGGTGTTGATCTGCAAGTTCAACGTATCGCAACGGCGGGCGGTATCTTTGGGGATATATTGCATTTCCGAATAACGGAAAATGCCGAGACGGGAGAAGCCGGTCTGGGTCTTTTCCTGCTGTTGCTGCGAATAGAGATCGCCGGGGCGGAATTTCAGCCGGTCGTACAGCACCTTCGGACGGACACGCAACTTCCCTTCGTAAAAGATGGTCATATCTTTATACCGGATGGAATCTGTCGGTGGCTCGTTGTTGTAGCCGTTCAGGAATACCGATATGTCGCCTATCTTCCAGGGGCGCAGTACGGTGCGTGGCAGCCCTGGCTTTGTGGAGATACGGAGCGCTACCTTTCCGGGATTCATGATCGTATCGGCCTGGTAGCTGATAAATTCGGGACGGAAATAGTAATATCCCCTGTTGCGCAGCAGCTGGGAGATTCGTTTGCGTTCGAGCGTGAGGCTGTCCATGTTGTACTGCGCCCCCACGCGGAGCAGGGACGTGGCCCGGAGGCTGTCCATGAGATGCTCCATGCCGCTGTCCACCTCCGGGTAGGCGATCTTCGAATAGTGCCAGGGCGGCGCTATGCCGAGCGTATAGTACACCTTTGCCTTCCGCCCGTGTTTGCGGTAGAGCAGGGAGTCTGCGGCGTGCGAGCCGAAATAGCCGTAATTTTCGAGCACCTGTTCCGCGACCTTCGTCCGGAGCCGGGGCTGTACCTTCGAGATCAGCACGGGCTGTTTGGCCAGCCGTTTGAATAACCAGTATTTGAATCCCTTTTGCCTGGGCGTGTAGAGGTAGTTGTAGGCCCACAGCCCGATCGGCAGCGGGGTGCGGATATAGGGGCTGTAAAGCGGGTTGTTCGGGGCGACCGACAGCGGTTCCTTCACGGCCGATTCGGCTGCGGCGGAGAGCACGACGCCCGAGTCGGGTTCGATCCGGATTTTCTTCACGCCCGTATACAACACCTCGTCCGACCCCAGCCGGCGGGTGGTGGAGCAGGCCGCTACCGACAGCACGGCGCAAACCAGGATGCAGGTATTTCTAATGTGTGCCGGCCTCATCTCGTTTCTGTTTTTTCGCTTTGGGTTTCGTCGACTTGAACAGGTCGCCCAGCCTCAGCAGTTTTTTCCGGATCACGAAGCCCACGCCCGTTTCGGTGATTTCGCCTTCGAGGATGCTTTCATACCCGGTGTGGCGGAATACTTTCAGGTACATGTTGTCGCGCTTGGTCAGCATGTATTCCAGCGAAATGTCGTCGATCAGGTTCTCCTTGAGGTTCTGCGACGGGTCGGCGTCCGTGCTGAACTTGCCTCCGATGACGGCGCGCACGCGGTTGCTGAACAGGTTTTTGGACAACCGGTAGGAGTAGTCGGTGCGCTGGCCGTTGGGGTCGTCCTCGCCGTAGGAGTTGATGCCGAAGCTCAGGTCTACGCCCTTCAGGTTGTTCTGCGCCCACTGGTTCAGCTCCTTCTGGATAAACGAGTTGAGCGGGTTCTCAGAGCTGACCTTCGCCGTGGTTCCGGGGCCCGTGTAGGTGTTGTATATCAGCAGGTTCATAGCCTGGTTGGCGCGTTGCTCGGCCGTGAGCGAATTCAACTGGTTCTGCATGGTGAGGTCTTCGGGGGCCGACAGCCCGAAGCTGATCTCCAGGTCGTCGAGCGAATTGCGGATGTTGATGGAGATGTCGAAATTCACCGCACGGTTGTCCTGCCCGTCCGAGGAGACGTTGGCACGTACGGTCTCCACGGCCGTGATGTTGAATGCCGGGTCGGCGATGTTCCCGATCCATTCGACATAGCTGTCCGGCGTGATCTTGAAGATTTTTTGGGAGATGATGGGCGGATTGTAGCGTACGCTTCCGCCCGAGAGCACGTATTTCCCCGACAGGCGGACGTCGCCCAGCGGGTTCATGGTATAGGTCAGGTTGCCGCCTCCCTTCAGGTCGATCTGGTTGTTGCCGTCCGCCGAAAGGTCTACGGCCGCCTGTACGTCGTTGTTGATGTCGACATTCACCAGCACGTCCATGCCTCCGATGCGTATTGCCTGCGATGTCTCTTCCTGTCCCTGGGAGTCCATTTCCCGGAACGAGACGAACGTCACGATGTTTTGCGGACGCTCCTTCGCGTCCATCGGGGAGTCCTGCATGACGTAGTTGATGTCCGTTCCGCCCAGCAGGGCCACGTTGCCGCGGACGACGAGTTCGTTCAGGGGGCCTTTGGCCGTCGCGTCCAGGTCGAGGTAGGCCTTTCCGTAGACGGCCGTACCCTCCTTCCGGGCTACGTCGACTGCCTGGAAATCCGACGCCCGGAGCGCGAGGTCGGCCGTCATGCGGCTGAAGTCGGCCAGGTCGGCCTCGCCGACGATCGTCAGCGGCTTGCTGTTCGGGGCGAGGAGCGTGTAGTTGTCGAATATGACGCGGCTGTCGTCGATGCGGATCGTGTCGGACGACAACCGGAACGACGTGCCGATCATCGGTACGCGGATTTCGGTCTGTGCGAAGTGCACGCCCCCGTCCAGCCTCGGCCGGTCAGCGGTGCCTCCTGCGTGGATTTTCGCCTGCAACCGGCCGGAGAGGCGGATGAGGTCGTCGGGCAGGAACACGTTGGCCTGCTGCAACGGGAATCCGGGGACGGTCACCGTCAGGTCGAGCGGGCTTTCGCGCTCTGCGCGGTAATCTCCCCGGACGGTCAGTACCTCGGCGCCGTCGAGCGTCAGCCGCGCATCGGCCACATGTCCCTGATCCTGCTTGTAATAGAGTCCGAAGTCGATGTTGCCGAAGCGCCGTTTGTCGTACGACAGTTCCGCGATGGACAGGTCGCCGCGCAGGGTCAGGCTGTCGGGCGTCATGCCCAGCGTCATGTCCGTACCCAATACCCCGTCGACGGGCGGGGCGGAGGGCAGCAGCCCCAGTGCGGAACCGATGTTCAGGCCGGCGATATCCAGCCGGATGTCGTCGGACGCCCCCGCTCCGGGAACCGTCCGGATTGCGAACCGCTGGTCGCCGTGCCTCATGTCGAGGTCGGCGTCGATGCTTTTGCCATACCTGTAAACGAGGTAATTGCCGGGGTTTACCGTCCAGGGTTCGTACCCGAATACCGGGTCGGGCGGCGTTACGCCCGCCCTGACCAGACTGTCGTTCCATGCGACATCCAGCCCGAAGCGGAACCCCTCGCGTCCCGCCCGGTTTTTCTGGCAGAGGTTTACCTGGCCCCTATTTCCGGCCACATGGCCGTACAGCCCTGCGAGGGCTACGTTGTCCAGGTTCCCCGGGACGTTCGCCGTGCGGAGGAAATAATCCAGCCGGCGGCCGTCCTGCGCGATGCCTGCCGTCAGCGTGTCGAGGACGACGCCTCCCCAGGCCAGCCTCTCCGCCTTTATCCGGAGGGATACCGGCAGGGAGTCGCAATTCACGCCTTCGATGTCCAGCGCGCCGAACGACACCTTTTTTGTTTTCAGAAAATTATTCAGGATATTTTCGCGTCCGGCCGTGACACTCAGGCTGAAATCGGGCAATGCGGGTTTCAGGGCCTCCATGTCGACGCTTTGTGCCCGTATCTGTTGGGCGAGTATGTCGGTGCTCCGCGTCAGGGCCGGAACCAGCGAGTCCACGGGCCCGGGGGAGACGAATGCCAGCGACAGGTCGCCGGATGCCAGTTTGGCCCGCGTCGCCGTCGTGTCGGAGCTCAACGACAGGCTCGTCGGACGGATGCGGTCTGTGCGGTGCCGGGTTCTGACCTCGATGCTGTCCAGGGCTATCCGGGCCGTATAGCTGCCGGCGTCCGAGGCGGACGCCCCGGCCTCCAGCGCAAACGACCCGCCGATTTTCTGCGGGGAGATTCCCAGCTCTGCCAGGTCGAAATCGAAGACGTTGCCCGTGAGCCTGACTTCCTGTTTCCGTTCGGTCAGCGTGCCCGAGATCAGTAGCAACAGCCGCAGCGCCTCGTCCCGGTCGGACAGGCGGCCGGAAAGCTGCCCTCCTTCGAGGTTTGCGTTCAGCTTCACGCCTCCGAAATCCCTGCCGCGGAACTCCGCCCGGTCAACCTGCAGGCGGATGTTCCCCCGGGTCTGCGCCCGGAGCGGATCGAATCCGCTGCCCCCGGCCTGCAGCGCCAGGTCTAAAAGGCCCAGCGAATCGGCCGGCAGAAAACTGTTCAGCGGGAAGCTGTCGCACCGTAATTCGATTCCGTAGGCCTCGCTG
>ENA-ORSB01002307-ORSB01002307.1-human-gut-metagenome-genome-assembly--contig:-NODE-2307-length-15476-cov-11.510732_pt1 | contig 15476 bp, 25 predicted proteins | sample MGYA00242180_ERZ509144 | MGnify/ENA primary metagenome ERZ509144 (study PRJEB26280, sample SAMEA2338661) | human gut metagenome | biome: human gut; feature: human-associated habitat; material: faeces...
AATCTGTTTTTCTATACATATATAATAAGGAAGAAATTCATAAGTTGAATTACTGAATTTTATGATATTATGAAAATATTAGGATTCGTCTTTAATTGGTAACGACAAAACTTCTGGCTTTAATTTATCATGATAGATATCATTACCACCTGCGGATTCATAAATAGAACCTAATTCTGTAAAAGTTTTAAGTCCTGATTTATCAATATATCCCTGTTCAACAAATTTACTATGCAAATCATATAATTGACTTCTAAGAGTAGCAACAGTTTTAGCCTTATCCTTAATCTCTTTTTGTGCAAGGCTACTTTTAATTTCATCAATTCCTTTAGAAATTTTAGAAATTTCATTATATTGCCATTTGTCATGGGTTTCCAATTTTGAAATGCGACCTTCAATTGTTTCCTTTTCTGTATCAACTCCTGTTTTAATACGAAATCTTTTCTTAAAATATGAAAATAATTCAATAAATTCCTTTATTGCAAACAAAAGTATAAATATCCAAAGAAATACTGTCGAGTAATCAATGCGAGTTAAATTTTCAATATTGTCCATTTAGCTCACCATTACTTTCCAAACAGTGCGTTAATAAATTTCTTTCTGAATCATTTTTTTAAATCTTGGTTTCGTTGCTTTAAATTCTTCTGGAATGATGATATCCGATACTTTGACTTTGTAAGGTTCTCCTGTGTTATATAATCCAAGTGCTGCAATAATTTTTCTCATTAACTTATTCATCATAGTCCTCCATTTCTTTGTATTTAAATCCAAGCCAATTAATTACTTTGTCTGTGCCAATACATCCAATACAGTCCTCATGCATATATTCTCCGTTTTCATTATCAAGATAGCGTTCACCTTGATAAATCCCTTCTCCACAATAGCAGCAATAGTGTTTCGCTTTTGGAGAAATATAATTTGGGCATCTATAGTCATGTGTTCCAACTTGTCCACAGAACTCACATCTTATCATCTGCAAGCCCTCTAAACTTATTCCAATTCTTCTTCATTTCTTTTTCATTTCGCATATCAAATTTCCAATCAGATTCAATTCGTTGATTTTCACGAATAATTCTTGTAGATAATTTATGTAAAAAATCTTTTCTCTGATTTACAATCTTTTCATGTTGTTTGGCAACTTTAATTCTGCATTTTTCTCTATTTTTACTTCCTTTTTCACAACGAGAAAAATCTTTTTGTAACTTTTTTATTTTCTTTTCAGATTGTCTTAAATACGTAGGATTTTTAATCATCTCACCATCAGAAGTAATACAAAACTCTTTAATGCCAAGATCAATACCTATTTCATTATTGCTAATAGGTAATTTTTCTTTATCTTCTTGATTAACTAAAACAGAAATATAATATTTACCAGAATGATTTTGAGAAACAGTAACCGATTTAATCAAACCATCAAAGTCTCTGTGTTTTTTAACTCTAACTAATCCAATTTTAGGTAATTTAATATATCTATCAGAAATTTGAATACTTCCTTTGCCTCCATCATTTCTTGGATTATTATTAGTAGTATAAGAGTAATTGTGATTTTTCTTACTCTTGAACTTAGGGAATCCAACTTCTGGTCTTTTGAAAAAATTGTTATAAGCAGTTTGTAAATTCATCTGTGCATTAGCCAATGCAAGAGAATCGACTTCTTTTAACCACTCAAATTCTTTTTTATACTGAGCAGGTGTGTTATTAAGTTTCTGTTTTGTTTCTTTGTAGTAGTCAATCTTGTCTGAAAGCATAGCATTTGTATTTACCTATTGGCGAATTAACTTCTCTGATATAATCTTTTACAATAGATTTATTTTCCTTGAATCGCTCATTTATTTTTCCACAAATAGTACAGTAGGTATATAAACCTGTATTAAGATAAGCCTTTCCTGCAAATATGGATTTGCTTTGAATCAGGCATTCTTCATAATGATGTTTGTGCTTGATTTGCGGTTACTCTTTGAGATGTTGCTTTCTTTCTGCTTAAGATATTTTGGTATTTCGTTTTCTTGTATCATATTTAATTCCTCCTTTTTTGTTTTGTGCGCTGATTGATGAGATTGATGGCTTAATATAATATTCTCTTTTTGTTTGAATTTCGTTGCAGAATTATTTCTATGGTAGTAATATAAATGTATCTAATTTTAAAGGAGGAATTGTTTATGAAGAAATTGAATAAAATGAAAAATGTAATTAAGCTTGTATTATGTTTTGCAATGTTAATCAGTGTAATTCAAATCTCACCACAAAATGTTTACGCTGCTAAGAAAATTAAACTGAGTAAAACGAAAGTAATCTTATATGTTGGTGAAAATTATTGTCTGGATTTGTACGATGGTAAAAGTCAGGTTTTAGATTTAAAATGGAAATCATCAAATAAAAATGTTGCCAAAGTCAATGAGATTGGAAATATAAAAGCATTGAAAAAAGGTAAGGCTAAAATAACCGTTAAATACAAAAATAAAAAATATGTATGTAATGTTATTGTCAAAGATGCTTTGAAAAATCATGTGAGTTATGAGTTGATTGATATTCCTGAAAATGCATATTCGGGACAGTATAATAAAATGATCAAAATTGTAAACAATAATGATGTTACTGTCAATGTTAATATTTCTATTAAACAATACGATAAGGATGGATTTTATATTAGACAAAACACAAATGATTATATAGTAAATAAAAATACTTATATTATTGCATTAATGGAATATGATAAGGGTTTAATAGATTTTAATAATCCAATACAATATGACGAACAGTTAAAGATATCTTTGAATAGTGTAAGAAAAACTGATTCTATTGATATAGAATATAATATTTCCGATCCATATATTGATAATGGTTGGATATATAGAGATATTGTTTTTACTTCACCAACCGTTAAATCTGCAAAATATTCTGCGTTATGTTATAATAGTAGTGGAGAATTAACGAGAGTAGTTACTGGTTATGTATATGTCCCTGCTAATGAAAAAGTAAAAAAGAAAGATGGATATAATTTGAATTTTAAAGATAAATATGATATCCAAAAAATAAATATATATTTCTATTGATCAAGTATTGGTTTATTGGACTATGGCTTTGGCTGTAGTCCTTTTTTATTAGCTGCATTTGAGTTAATCTACCAAAAATTATTTCTTCCTAGCGTCAGAAATACCGTCCCTATCAAGGGACTATTTTTATGCTGTCGCATAAGATATTTGGGTGATATTCTGATTGATAGTTGGTAAATATGTATAGAATTGCAAATTGATATAGTCGTGGAATTGATGATATTGTACAAATGTATGGTTCAATTCTCTTTTATTTGACGTTGTAAAACGCCCTAAAAACGATTTTTATTGTGCTGGTGGAGAGTTGCTAGAGTAAAAATTAAAATGGCTTATTTTGGCTAATATGAGCGTCAGAGAGTGTTGTGGTATATTTTGGTATAAAATAAGACAGACTGAGTAATCAATCTGCCTTAAAATAATTAATTTTTATTTAGAATATAACCAACCAGATTCTGGTTTAGCTATAAGACGAGCGTTATTATATGCCATGTCAAGTGTTAAACATGTGTGACCTTGATAATAATTTCCAACTTTTGTTACTGTTAATGCTAATGATGGAGTAGTGTCATCTTCTAAGCAGAGTGGAAGCAACAATTGGATTTTATTTTCATAATATTGAGGAATTGCTAATTTATAATTTGCTGATACTCGTTTTTTCATAGTTTCAATTGAACCATTAAGATTATTAAGGATGTTTTTACTATTCTTTAACTTTTTAGGAATTCGTTTAATATTATTAATGTCTTTTAATATATGTTTGTAATTAATATTGATCTCATAATGCCAATCAAATAGTAATAATGATGGATCTTTAAAATAATTAGCCCTTGACGGACGTTCTGAGATGTTCATATTTCCTAACTCATATGATGTGAGAAATTTTAATCCGTTCTTATCTTGGTATGCATATATGGGCTGATAAAATTTTGTAAAAAGTCCTGTATTAAATAATGCATATTCATTATTTATGATTATATTCTTTTCAGAAGATAATTTTTTATATGTGTGAACCATATAATTTGTAAGAATTTTGTTATTAGGATATGTTTCATTAGACCAAATTTCTTCATCTGCTAGTTTGAGTATATCTTCTATATAATCATTCCAGTTTACTTGAAAATATGACATATATTCAGCTCCTTTTGTATTTTTAAACGCTTCTGTAAGTATATCATATTTTTGGGATTCTGGAAATGGGAAAGTAGCAGTGTCGTTAGGTTTATATAATTCAAATGGATATGATTCATATTTTTGGGATTCTTGTGGTATATATTCTCCTTGTAATTCTGTTTGTGCTTTTCTATATGCTTCTAGTGAGGTGTTGGCATATACGAGATAGATATGATCATAAGGTTCATAACAATATGCTGCTGTTGTTGGTATTAAATATGTATTCATTTGTGAGTTCTCCTTTAAGTTGAATAATTATTTTTTTATATTGGTTATATAGTTATTCTCTTATTGGAGTGGTTTTGTGTGTAGTTTTTGAGTACCCCCATGTGTGGAGTGTGGCGAGAGTATGTTTTGGCGATTTATGAGGTGAAAAACGTTATCGGTAAAAGTGCCTATAAATAAGGAAGTTTTGGGATTGTGGGTAAATTTTTAGTGAAATGAGAGTTTGATTTTATGGTTGTGAAGTGGTTGAAATGCTTGATTTTAGTGAGTTTTGACGATATAGGGTACGATAAGTGGTTTGTGATGGGAAAATTGTGATTTTGCTTGATTTTGTTGGGATTTGAAGATATTGACAAAGTAAAATTTTGAAGAAGGTCTGTGGATGAACCAGCTATAGGTGCTGCTGATTTTCCAGCCTCTGGAATTAGTTTTAACTACCCCTAGTTAGGCAAAAACAATGGATAATAGATATATATTGTACATTCTTTTTCAGAACCATAAAACCGTTACATATAGTAATGAAAACTATGTATTATGATCATAAATACTATATAATATAGTTTAATGTTATAAAAAATATATCGTAAATTTTTAAAATTTACTATTGACAGTCACACATACATGTAATACTATATTCAATGTCGAAAGGACATAGCAACACATGAAAATAACTTTTAAAAGTTTTTCAAAAAAGTCCTTGACAATCACACAAACATGTGATAACATAATCTCAACAAATAAACAAGCACTCGACAGAAGTTAGTCGTTAAAACTTGAAAGAAGGTGTCATTCACTGAAAGATGTATAATCCAAAAGGGTACTATGTACCTAGTGGATACATGGGTTATGTATCAGAAGAAAAGAGTTATATGCTCTTTTCAACTGAACAAGATTATCTTGAATACATAACCGACTAACTTACACAAATTGTATAGATAGTCCCTCAACAAGTCTATTCTATCACAATTCGTGAGTTAAATCCACAATAAAAATATAAACAGTTCTATTCATGTATAGGTACTGTTTGCCATTCCTAGAGTGACAAGCAAAAGACTAGAAGTGTGTAGGGTTGCTAGTGGTTTTAATATCCAATGTTTCCACTATACAAAGCAGTCCCAAAAGGACGAATATAAAATGGTTATATGGTTTTACCTAGAAAAAACCTAGTCTGTCAGCTTATTACTTTGCGGACGAACCTACAATATTTTTGTAGGAATAGGGTAGTTCCCTTTAGTGGTATAGGGTTCACGTTCTTAGATTATTTTCTAGGAGTGGTCAATGATAGAACAAGCAACCGACACATAAATAAATAACTTACGCTAACAAATAAAAGCGTACTCTTACAAGGTTCAATTAAAAACTTACTTGTAAGAAGAAATACATAAGAGACAGACACAAATACAAAGTGGCAGATAGTAGGGTAACACCTACTATTCTTGATGTTGGGTAATTCCAACTCACATGACCGTTGTACCTCTGTGTTCTGTATAATTCAGGTTATACATAGTTAGAAGAGCAGATCAACACTACCAGTCTGCTCTTTTATAGTGTGCATAACACTATTACAACAAACACAATAAATCATATTATAGCACCTATGCGTTAAATAGGAGAATAGGAGATACTATGAAAAACTTACAGATTAACTTTTATGCAAAGAACATCACAGAAGAGTCTAAGTCTGAACTTATGACAGCAGTACAGCACGAGTCTTGCAACATGAATATTCAGTTACTCGATGATTCCATCGCTAAACTTGAGAAGAAGATTGCTAATGAGAATAGCAACTATTCCGATGAAGAAGTACAAGCTTTCCAGGTACAGTTAGATTCTGCAAATGAATCACGGACTAAGTTTGTGGAGACACAGACGGACACATTAGAAGTATACAATAAAGTTATTTTTACTATGTCACAGAAAAATGCTGACCACTTTGGTAACTCTGCTGATGTTGTAAGAACTGTACTTCGTGTACTTGGCTCATGGGATAACTCTAAGCTTGTAAAGTATGCAATTATTCCTGCTTTTGAATCACCTGAACTTTATGAAGCTTTACAGACAATTCATATTAACTCCAAAGCAGGGGATGACGGTAATCTTGTAATGAGCAAAGAGGTAAAAGAAGCTTATAAGAAGGCTTCACAGGAGTTAGAAACAATCATCAAGAAAACTTTCTCTCTGCCTTTTGAAACTCCGTACACGGACAAGACAAGAGTGAAGCTGACAGCAGAAGATAAGAAACTTTTAAATGATTGCTATATCAAGGGATTTTCTAACAAGTTTGATGTAGACGATGAAAATGGAACTGTATCATTTAAGAAGCGTCAGATTAACACGCTTGTAAAGGCAAAAAAGAACCGCAAGACAGGTGAAATCACCTATGATTATAGCGGACTTGCAAGCACTATCAGCAACATTGTAATTAAGCATTATTTCGCATAATACAAAACAAAATGTATAGTACGAAAGGCAGAATTTCGGTTCTGCCTTTTAATAGTGTACATTTTAAAAGGAGAGTGAACGCAAATGAAAATGAAAATTAGACGAACACTTGGAAATGAACTTTACCACGGAAAGCAATTTCCAATCAATACAGTTGTTTTGCGTAGTGAAAACGGAGTAGAGATTTTCTGCTCTGATTTTAGAATGAGAAAAGGCAAAATTACTATGCTTATTCATATTCCAGGTAGAAAGAAATTTCTCAAAACTGAAATGCGTAATGAATATACAAAGGCAATGTATGACTATGCGCAGAAATTCAAAGACGATTCAAAACGCTTGAATTATAAACAAATGATGTCACATGATCGTAAACGGAAATGCGGATCTGGTGGAGTACGTTTAGGTAAATTCTGTGGTCAAATCACAGATTACGAGTGTACAAAAAATCCTATGCATGATTTTAGAAGGGTTTATTGCTAATCACACAGCTATGTGATAGAATGGAGGTGTATCTAATGGAGGTAAAATAATATGATTGTGTACAAAAAATTAGAAAAATTATTGCAAGATAAAAATATGCAATGGAAATCATTGTGCGATGCTGGAATTTCTGTAAATATGCCAGCTAAATTTTCAAAAAACAAACCAATGAATACGGACATTATAAATAAAGTCTGCGAATATCTCCATGTCCAACCTTCAGAAATTATGGAATGGATACCAGATGAAGAATATAACAAGGCAAATGAAGAAAAACAAGCCATAGAAGCTCAAATAGCAGAACTTCAAGCGAAATTAAAAACAATGTAACTGCGTCAAATATAACTAACGCACCAATCAAGCACCCAATTTTCGGGTGCTATTTTATTGCAACAAACCACATCAAAGAAGGGAGAACAAAACCATGATTAAAGCAATCACACCAACCGAAATATACTACGCAGATCCATACACAAACACACTCTATAATTCTACAGGAAGAGAAGTTGTACACGGTTTCTTACGGATTATTGCTTTCATGCTTTTCAAGAATATAATAGCAGTAGAAAACGCAAACGGACAGCTTGTATACTGCTCACGGAAATTAAAATGCGCTTGACAAATACAACAAATTTGATGTATTATAGGTGTATAAACAAAGGAGGAAATAAAAATATGACACGAACCTTTATTGAAACACCAATTTTTACTGCGAAATGGCAAGATTTAGGATTAACTGATAAAAATTTAAAAGACCTACAAAAAATTTTATTAGAAAATCCTAAGCTTGGAGATACTATTTCTCATACAGGTGGATTAAGAAAAATCCGCATCCCAATGGAGAATAAAAGAAAAGGGAAGCGAAGTGGTGCAAGAGTAATCTATGTAGACGTTGAATTAAAAGAAACTATATATCTTGTCAACGTGTACACAAAAGATGAAAAGGCAGATTTAACACCTGATGAAAAGAAAGCTCTAAAGGCGGTAGTAAAAATTCTGAAGGAGGAATAATCATGAGCAAATTTTTCGATGATACAATGCAAGGATTATTAGAAGCTGTAGCAATTGATCAAAAGCAAATTCCAGTTCGGGAAGTAGATGGTTTACCAGCCACTACTTTCCGTGCAGAGGAAATAGAAAATAATTTAATTGATAATGTTGTTAAATTACGGAAAGAATCTAACATTTCCCAAAAGGAATTAGCAGACTTAACGGAAAGCAAACAGCAAAGTATTTCACGGTTTGAAAAGAAAACACATAGTCCATCATTAGTTTTATTTGTTAAAATTATTGATGCACTTGGTTACAAAATGGAACTTGTAAAAAAATAATTTCATAAAGTGTCATATTTATATAGCATCTAATGGAAATTAAAATCTGTTAGGTGCTATTTTTATACCCAAAAAACAATCAGAAAAGGAGAACAAATATGAAAAAGAAATTATTATCACACATTCTTATGGTAGCAACAATCCTTACATCCTACACAGTAGGCACAATGCAACCAACGCAAACAGTCAATGCCTCAACTCCAAAGCAGATCAGTGTCACAAATGCAATCCCAATCTGTGACATTGCTGGTTATTTCTATGACAAATATGGATATCTCTGCTTTGAGCTTGGCGATACAACAAAGCAGTTCAATAAGGCAGATGGATATTCGTATTCAAAAATCTGTGAGAAACTTCCGCATCTTAAAGATTTAGATGAAAACAAAACATATCCTTTGACAGCGAAAGTAACAAAGGTAAATAAAAAGAAAAACGTTGTCACTGTACAGGATTATAGCGGAAACAAATGGAAATTTCGTGGCTGTGAAGACTATAAAAATGGAGATGTAGTATCTATGCTCATGGATAGTAACGGAACAAAGGATTATTCTGAGAATACTGAGTATTCTGCAATTCAGGCGAGAACTAAGAAAAATATGTTTGATGCATATGTAAGTGTTGGTTTTACAGAGGATCAAGCATTAGCACTTATGATTAACGACAATATTCAGCTTATGAAGAATATTCAGAAGTCAGTTAATAATACTTCTGTAAAAAAATAGTAAGTAGTGGTTTCGCAGTAAACCAATCTTTCATTGGAAAATTTTTAATCGTATCTAAGCCATTCGGCTATGGGAATCCCAACAAATAAGAGAATAAATTAAGGAGGAAAGAGTTGTGTACACGTAAAGAAGCTTCTTTCTTCTAAATAATAATTGAATAAATTAGAAATACCTTGTAGTTATCAAGGTGGCAAACAAAGATTAGCAAAACAGATTGTAGATATATTCTACAAAGAAAATAACATTGATGATGATACGAAATTCTATGATTTATGTTGTGGAAGTGGAGCAGTTTCATTAGAACTTATTAATCGTGGATTTAATCCAAATAATATAACAATGATTGATAATGGGTGTTTTGGTCAATTCTGGCAAGACATAGCAAACGATGAATTTGAATTAAACGTATTCAGAGAAGAAATTGATAAATTACCCTCTCTTGAAAATATTCAATCATATCTCAAAGAATTAAGTAATCAGCAAGTAGATGAAGATAAGATGGTTTATCATTATTTGCTATTACAAGCAGGTGCATTTGGTTCAAAACAGATTTGGATTGAAAATGGAAAATGGAAGAATAACACATTTAGAAACTATTGGCTTCCAACTGCAACAAGTAATCGTAAGAGTCCTGTTAATCCTATGATGCCAATGCCAGAAACTTTATATAGTAGAGTTGAAAATATAGTTAATCAAATATCAGGTTGTATTGTAGCAAGTAAAGAAGATGTATTTGATACACTTAATAGGCTTGATGCAGAACAGAAGAAAGGAAATAAGAATGTAATTATTTATATTGATCCTCCATACATGAATACAACTGGTTATAAAGATTCTTTTGATATTTATGAAATAAGAAGAAAGATATGTAATTATTATCTAATTTATATTTCAGAAGGATTGGAAATGGAACATGCAGACCAAACATATCTTTTATCAAAAGGAAGAACAAAAGGAAATATTAGTGGGGATGTAAAAAAGAAACCTGTAGAGGAATGGCTAAATGTGTTTATAAACAGAGAATAAATAATTAGAGGTTACGAAATCCTTGAAAAATAAGGCTTTTAAAACCTCAAAAGTCGAAGGAAATTTTTCTTTCCTTTGGACAGATTGGAGGTATTATATGTCTTTTACAGTAGATTTTAGTTCAATAAGAACAGTTAGGATTCACAAAGAACAATTTGACGCAATAGACAATAAAGCAAATGTCGTAATAATTACTTGCATTGAGGACGGAAGAGTTATTCCATTCAATAGAGCTGATAGCGAAAAAGATAAAATTGATAGATTGAACAGGAATATTGGAGAATAACATTATGGATAATTTAACACGTAGAGAAGAAGTAAATCTTCATGAAGCAATTCAAAAATCGTTCCCTAAAATTCTTATTAAGGATCTGACAGAACATGAAAGAATTTGTCCTGTCTGCAATGGTCTTGGAATGAGAATAGAAGACAATATTTATGGAATCAAAGGCGATAGTTCTGAAGCTGGTAGAAAATATTATTTTCCATACAAGCATCAAGCACTTTCATTTTGTCAGAGTTGTTTTAATGGTGTACAGAGATTATGTCCTTATCCCTGTTATTGCTTATACAGAAGGCGATGTAAATAACAACATCCATCCGTGGATTGAGAACTGTTTGTCTACAGTACAGATGAATCGAAGTGAACTGATTACATATATTATAGACTTTTATATGGATCGTTATATTAAATAGGAAGGAAGTGATTCAAATATATAGTGGATATGTTACTTGTCGAGCACTTGCGAACGAGTTGTATAGCAAAGACAACTTCGTGACAGTGCAAGTTGGAGACAGAGAATATTATATTAAAACGGTTAAGCAGAAAAGAACTCATGCTAATTTAGATGATTCTGTAATGCATACTGTTCTAGTTTGCGAGGAGGAATAAAAAATGTCAAAAGAAGAAAAGAAATTACTCATAGAACTTATTTGTGAAGAACAGACTAATATGATTATAGATGATAGTACAAAATATGAGTCTGAAAGATATTTGAGCTTAGAAAGATTAAAAATAAAGATTAAAGATATGTAGTGGGTATGAAGATTTTGTACCTGCAAAAATGAAAGGTTGATTTCTTATGAAATCGAGAAAGGAGATAAATGGAAACGTATAATAAAGAAGATATCTATATGATAACTTTAGAAGGCATAGAACAGGGGTTGTTTATAGGGATAAGTAATAAACACTATGATGAATTATATAAGTATTATGGCTATTTAAAAGTGTTAGATAATACTGATAATGTACAGAAATCAAATGAAGATAATGGAAAAATAAATAGATTACAAAAAGAGCTAGAACAAGAAAAAGCTTATTGTAAATTCTGGAAAGAACTAACTTTAAATCTTAAATCGTCATTTGAGGGACTTATAAACAAAATTGAGGAAGGAGATATAAATATTGACAAAAGTAATTAAGAGAGATTGTTCAGAGGTTGATTTTGATAAATCAAAAATCTCAACTGCAATTCTTAAAGCAATGAAGAATGGTTCAGGCATTGTAAAGCCAAAGATTGCGGATGACATTGCAAATGAGATTGAAGAAGAGTGTAAGGATAAAGAAGAAGTAAGCATCTCTGATATTGAATCAATGGTTTATGATAAATTGATTACTAAGAAGCAGAGACTTACTGCAAAAGCATACGAGGGATATAGAAGTATTCGTGAGTTTCAGAGAGAAAACGAGAATACAATTGATACAGAAATCACAGAATTATTGAGTGGAGAAAGTGACTATTGGAATAATGAAAACTCTAATAAAAACCCAAGACTTAATACAACACAAAGAGATTATTTAGCAGGAATTGTAAGTAAAGATGCATCAAGAAGGTATATCCTACCACCTGAAATAGTACAAGCTCATGATGATGGATTGATTCATGTACATGATCTTGATTATCTTATTCAGTATATGAACAACTGCTGTCTTATTAATCTTGAGGATATGTTACAAAACGGTACGGTAATTAGCGAAACATTGATTGAAAAACCACATAGTTTTTCTACAGCATGTACAGTTGCAACACAAATTATTGCACAGGTCGCTTCAAGTCAGTATGGAGGACAGAGCATTTCTTTAGCGCATCTTGCTCCATTCGTGGATATTTCAAGACAGAAAATTAAGAAAGAAGTAGAACATGAGTTATGTAGCATTGCTAATACTCTTTTAGAAGGAAAAGAATTAGAGAATGTAATTAATAAAATTGCAGAAGAACGCTTGAAAAAAGAGATTGAAAAAGGTATTCAGACAATTCAATATCAAATCACAACACTCATGACAACTAACGGTCAAGCTCCATTTATTACATTATTTATGTATCTCAATGAAGCACATAATCAGAGAGAAAAAGATGATTTAGCCATGTTAATTGAAGAGGAACTTCGTCAAAGTTATCTTGGTGTAAAAAATGAAGAAGGTGTTTACATTACACCTGCATTTCCAAAAGTTATTTATGTTCTTCAGGAGGACAATATTCATGAAGAAGATAAATATTGGTATCTTACTGAGATGGCAGCTAAGTGTTCTATGAAGAGATTAACCCCTGATTATATCTCGGAAAAAATTATGAAAGAGATGAAAGATGGCAACTGTTATCCTGTAATGGGGTGTAGAAGTGCTTTAACAGTATGGCATGATGAAAACGGTAAACCGAAATTCTATGGACGCTTCAATTCTGGTGTTGTAACTGTATCATTGCCAGATATTGCATTATCATCAGGTGGAGATTTCAATGAATTTTGGCGTATATTTGACGAACGTACAGAGTTATGTCATAAAGCATTAAAGATTAGACATCGAAGATTACGTGGAACAAAGTCAGATGTTGCTCCTATTCTTTGGCAACACGGAGCATTTGCAAGACTTAAAAAAGGTGAACCTATTGACAAATTACTTTTTGGTGGCTATTCAACCTTATCCCTTGGTTATGCAGGACTTGCTGAATGTGTTAAGTATATGACTGGACATTATCATTGTGATGAGGGTATTGGAGAAAAATTCGGTCTTGAAGTAATGCAAGCATTGAATGATAAATGCTCTCAATGGAAAATAGATGAAAATATTGATTACAGCTTATACGGGACTCCATTGGAGGCGACTACGGAAAAGTTTGCAAAAAAACTTAAAGAGAGATTTGGCATTATTGAAGGAGTTACAGATCGTACATACATCACAAATTCTTATCATATCCCAGTATTTATACATATTGATGCCTTTGAGAAGCTTCGTATTGAAGCTAAATTCCAAAGATTAAGTCCAGGTGGAAGTATTTCATATATCGAGTGTCCAAATATGGAGAATAATATTCCTGCTGTACTTGAAGTGATAAAATTCATTTATAACAATAATATGTATGCTGAATTAAATACTAAGAGTGATTACTGTCAGAAATGTGGATGGAGCAAAGAAATCAAGCTTATTGATGAAGGTGGTAAGTTAATTTGGGAGTGTCCTAATTGTGGTAATAGAGATGTAAGAACTATGGATATTACTCGTAGAACTTGTGGATACAAAGGTACGGCACGTAATGGATGGAATCAGGGTAGACTTGGTGATATTCATGATAGAGTACCGCATCTTGACGATATTGAGGAGGAATAATATGAGATATTCAAGTATGCGCAATCTTGATATTTCTAATGGAGAGGGAGTTGGAGTCTCCCTCTTCGTCCAAGGTTGTCCATTTCACTGTAAAAACTGTTTTAATTCTGATACATGGGATTTTAATGGTGGAAAAGAGTGGACAGAAGAAACAAAAAATAAATTTATGGAACTTATTAATAGACCATATATTAAACGAGTGTCATTTCTTGGTGGTGAGTGTTTAGCGGATCAGAACCTTGATGAAGTCCTCAAATTAGTCAAACAAATCCGTATTTCATATTCTGAGAAAACTATCTGGTTATATACGGGATATAATTTTGACCTTTTAAATTCCAAATATAATGAATATAAGTATACTCCATTTGCAGCAAATGCGGATGAGTGGCTTACACGATGGGAGATAATTTCTAATGTAGATATACTTGTAGACGGAGAATATATAGATGAACAGAAAGACTTATCGTTAAAATTCAGAGGTTCAAAAAACCAAAGGGTAATTGATGTAAAGCAATCTATTGCTCAGAACAAAATGGTTTTATATTGCGATTAAAGGAGGTAATACAAATATGGAAATGGAAGATTTATACAAATTAAAGAAAGGCGATAAAGTTCTTGTTGAATGTACTGTAGAAGCAGTATTCGTACAAAGCGGAATGGTAATGGTTAAAACAAGAGATTGCGACGATGGATTTGATGCTTATGTGGATGAGATTAAAGGTGTTGTAAATGAATAGCATTATGGGATTTCTGTTATTTCTTCTTGGAATTATAGTTGGCGAAATTGTTGCATTTCTAGCCGTATATCCAATAATAAAAGATATGTTTAACTATATTCAAGATCTGAACAAAATTTTCAAAGACAAGGAGAATAAAACAAATGGAGAAAATTAAAATTAAATATTTTGACAATGAGATTGATAAAATTAAGAAAATCAATAAAGGCGATTGGGTTGACCTTCGTTCTGCCGAAACAATCCATCTGAAGAAAGGTGAGTTCCATCTAATTCCACTTGGAGTTGGAATGAAACTACCAGACGGATATGAAGCCAATATTGTGCCTCGTAGCAGTACATATAAGAATTTCAAGATTTTACAGACGAATTGTTTCGCTGTCATTGACAATTCATATTCGGGAGACTCAGATGAATGGAAACTTCCTGTAATTGCTATGGAAGATACAGTAATTAATAAGAATGATAGAATCTGTCAGTTTAGAATTAATAAAATTCAGCCAGAGATTGAGTTTGAGGAAGTAGAACATTTGGATGAGGTATCTCGTGGAGGCATAGGTTCAACTGGGAAGGCGTGATTATGGAGAATAAAATTCTATCTCAGCAAGACTTATATGATGTTTTACCATTTGGTAAAACAAAAGTATTACAGCTAATTAAATCAGGTGAACTTCCATTAGTAAAAGTTG
>ENA-ORSB01002311-ORSB01002311.1-human-gut-metagenome-genome-assembly--contig:-NODE-2311-length-15461-cov-2.509931_pt1 | contig 15461 bp, 6 predicted proteins | sample MGYA00242180_ERZ509144 | MGnify/ENA primary metagenome ERZ509144 (study PRJEB26280, sample SAMEA2338661) | human gut metagenome | biome: human gut; feature: human-associated habitat; material: faeces...
TTACGGTGGAATTTCCGTCTTTAAAACCCTGCGAACTGACAAAGCGTGACATTCCGGAAGGACTTATGAAAGATTATATTCTGGCATCTTCTGCAATTTTTCCATTATTCCCGATGCATAAAATCGGAGAGACAACATATCTGGATGGATGCTATTATGATAATCTTCCAATTGACCTTGCCATCCGAATGGGAGCACAGCAGATTATTGCTGTTGATTTACATACATCACCGGCACACGATGCCTATGCCAAGCGGCCGTATGTAACTTATATCAAGCCAAGCCGCTCCCTTGGAACCATGATGAATTTTGACCATGCTCTTTTAATGGCAAATGCCAGAATGGGATACCAGGATACCATGAAGGTTTATGGAAAATATTATGGCTATGTATATACCTTTGAAAAGGAATCCATGGAGAAATACCGCAGGGCAATGGATCACTTTTTGTATCGGATGACAGAACTGGATTTACTGGTCAGGGATGAAATGCCGGTAAAACGTTTTGCTAAGAAAAGCGAATTTAATAAAGTACATACACTTCTGGCAGAACGAAGTGAAAAGGAGAAAATGTCACCGAGGGAATATTTCCTTGCAGCGGCAGAAATCTGTGGAGAGGTATTTGATGTAGATGCAGCAATTGAATATTCCATGGAACATTTTGTGGAAACACTTCATAAGAAGTTGGCAGATGCAGAGTGTAAAGTTATATTCGGTGGAAGACTTGGAGAATATAAGTATTATGATATGGATGCTACTATTGCTTCTGTACTTGATAAGTGTGAGAGTATTTTTGGAAGGTAGTATAATAATTATATATGATGATACCAGGGTCACATGTTTAGCACGGACCGAAGCGGAGCGTAGACGTTGGAGTGCGTAGCACGGAACAATCCGTAGGTATTATAGGTGGGGGCTTTTGACCCCAACATCTAAGATAATATAAAATCAAAAATATAAAGAAAAGAATAAAGAGAAGGAAAACAAGTGGCTGATACAGATGTAAGTGTAATAATCCCAGCGTATAATGCCTCCCAATATATAGGCAGAGCTGTGGAAAGCGTAAAAAAACAGACTGGATTAACATGGGAAATTATAATTGTTGAGAATGGTTCTACAGATGATACATATGATAAATGTCTGGAATATGCCAATGCAGATGACAGAATTAAAGTTATGCAGAGTAATAAAGGTGTGTCCAATGCACGTAATAAGGGGCTTGATAATGCATCAGGGAAATGGATATGTTTTCTTGATGCAGATGATTACCTTTATGATGGAGCGTTTCAGTATATATCTGGCATAAGTCAGGCATATGAAACAAAATGTGTATTTTTCGGACATAACAGTGGTGAGGGTAAAGTTGACAGGGAAACTCTTACATATAAAGATGAGGATAAGTATCTGGATTTCCGATGCAGTATGTTGAAAAATCCTACCCAGTATATGACTGTATGGGGAAAACTTTTAGACAGGGAAGTTATTAATAACAATAATATAAGATTTGATACTAATCTTGTACTTGCAGAGGACAGTGATTTTCTGTTCAGATATATGCAGTGTGTAGATAGTGCTGTAGAGATAAGAACAGAATTATATCACTATTCCAAGGATAATGAGTCGACAGTAAGAAGTTATAATGCTGCTACAACTAGGAATTATGTAAAATCTATCAATAACACATTAAAGTATGTGAAAAATGATGGAGAAGAGATAAGAAAGGCATATAATCAGTATATATTAATTCACCTCATTCTTATTCTTGTACATGATACTTATAATGTTAATAATCCTGCTACGGGAAAGCAGAAAAAACATAATATGAAAAAGCTTTTAAAAACAGATTGCTTCAGGCAGGCTATTGCAGAAACAAAGTTATCTGAATGTCGAGGCTTTCGTATGCTTCCAGTAATCTGTTTTAAGCTTAATATGGACTGGGCAGCGGTACTAATGGTTAAAGTACGTATATATCAGAATTCAAAACACTGATAAGTTACCACGTATAAAATATCAGTTATATAAATGGAGTTATTGATGGCAGGCAGTAAAAGAATTATCCGACTTGACATTGCAAGAACATTTGCAATATTATGTGTTGTTTTATGTCACTGTTGTGATATGACATATTATTATAATGATACAATTAAGCTTAGTGAGCTTGGAATGGCATCACAAATCTTTATGATTGGTACCCAGACGATAGGAAGACTTGGCGTTCCGATATTTCTTATGATTTCAGGTGCGCTGCTTTTTAAGAAGATAATAAATAATGAAGGCGATATATTAAGGTTTTATAAGAATAATCTGTTACCTTTATTAATTGTCAATGAAGTGTGGGTTATATTATATGAGCTGTTTAATGTGTTCGTGCTAAAGCAGACATTTGTTATAGATGATTTTATTAAGGAGCTGTTATTACTTAAGAATTCAACTATGTCTAATATGTGGTATATGCCGATGATATTAGGTGTATATATAGGGGTGCCTTTTGTGGCTGTAATAGTTAAAAAGTTTCCATTCAGGGCAGTTGCACCAGTTATGGGCGCAATATTTATATTTTCATATATTGTGCCTATGCTCAATGTAATATCCAAGATATATAATCTTAATCAGACATTTGGTTCAGATACATATATACCATACATGGGAGCAACATATGGATTATATATGTTAATAGGATATTATATATATAATAACAGACTTCTACGATTGAAAAATGGAGTGTTGGTCTTGATTTCTTTATGTAGTTATGCTATCACTTTATATGTTCAATTATATTCTTTGGGAAGCAGTTCTTATTATTTTTATAAGGTGTGGTACGATTTTCCATTTTTATTAATATGCTCATCCTGCATATTTGCATTATTTTGCAGGATTGATGATAATCGTATATGTGTAAAGCTGTCCAATGTATTTACATATATCAGCAGGATAAGTATGGGAATATTTTTTGTCCATGTCTTAATAATATCAATTAAAGTAAATTATATGGGACAGTTTAATGGAAGTCTGTCACTCGAAACAGTTATTATGACGGTAGTAACTACTATATTATCAATAATGATTATATGGTTGTTTGGCAGAAGCAGATTGCTTGCGAGGTATATGTTCCTTATAAAGTGAAAATGTATATAATTGATGCCAGGATTATTGTTCAGGGGTGTGTAAAATCTTATGGATAGTCTTTGAATGATAATATTATATGATGAAATTGTCAAAATGTCAGAAAGATATTATGATATAAGACATTGACATCATTATGGATTACAAAAGATGAATTGCATATTGAAAGAATATATATTACACAAGATAAATGCATATTATATGTATTGCAGGAGTTAATTGTATATATTACAACAGATAATAAAATAAAAAATTGGGATAATAAAGGAGAATAAAGTGTTTAAGAAAAAAATGTTTTCGGCTGCACTTGCATGTGGCTTATGTGTGGCTTTAAGTATGCCGGCATATGGTGCAGAAGTAAGAGGCGATATAACCTCTGACATAGTCTATGATGGCCAGGACTGGGTATATGTTGAAAATGGTCAGGTTAATAATAGTTATACTGGTGTCAGACAGAATGATAATGGCTGGTGGAGAGTAGAAGCTGGAAAGGTTAACTTTGGTTACAATGGACTTGCTGAGAATGAGTATGGCTGGTGGGTAATCAAAAATGGCAAGCTCGATTTCGATTGTAATGGCCTTATAGAAGATGAAAAAGGCTGGTTTTACATAAAAGATGGAATGGTTGACTGGAGTTATACAGGACTTGCCAGTAATGAAGCGGGCTGGTTCTATGTAAAGAATGGAACAATCGACTGGAATTATACAGGGCTTGCTGAAAATGAAGCGGGTTGGTTTTATGTAAAAGATGGTGTAATCGATTGGGATTATACAGGACTTGCTGAGAATGGAGCAGGCTGGTTTTATGTAAATGATGGCATAATCGACTGGAATTATACAGGACTTTATGAGAGTGAGTCAGTCTGGTTTTATATTAATTCAGGAATAATCGATTGGGGCTATTCAGGTGTAGCAGAAAATGAAAGCGGCTGGTGGAAATGTTCGGGTGGAACAATAGATTATAACTATACAGGACTTGTCGATAATGGTGATGAAGTGTGGATGATAAGTTCTGGTAAAGCAGACTTTGACTATAACGGCTATGTAAGCAATGCTAATGGCACATTTTATGTAGAAGCCGGTAAGGTTAATACTAACGCTAATGGTGTTATGTCAAAGGATGATGCACTTGTATATGTTAAAAACGGACAGGTAAGATATGATTATACTGGCATGGCAGAGTACAACGGACAGCGTGTATACATTAATAATGGTGTTGTCGACTATACATATACAGGACTTGCATCTGATGAAGCTGGAACATGGAAGATGAAGGACGGTATTGCGGATACTGAGTATAGTGGATATTATGATGTTAATGGACAGCGTGTATGTATACAGGATGGAAAGGTTGCATCAGATTATACAGATGTAACATATGATGGTGAAGCATGGGTATACGTTGAAAATGGTGTTGTAAGATATGACTATACAGGCATTAAGCCAAACAGCATAGGCTGGTGGAGAATAGAAGACGGAAAAGTTAACCTTGATTATAACGGCTTCGCTTCTAATGAAAATGGCAGATTTTATCTTCAGGATGGAAAAGTTAATTTTGATTATACAGATATCATACCTGATGGAGAAGACTGGGTATATGTTGAAAATGGACAGATAAGATATGATTACACTGGTATCAGACAGAATAGTAATGGCTGGTGGAAAATAGAGTCAGGTATCGTCAACTTTAAGTTTACAGGTATCGCTACTAATGAAAGCGGAGAGTTCTTCATACGTGATGGACAGATAGACTGGAGTTATACAGGCACAGTTAATCAGGATGATTATATGTATAGTGTAAAAGATGGTATAGTCGTATCTAAAGATAATATATCTGAGAAGATTATGGGTGTAGATATATCACACCATAATAACGATAATGGACAAGGGGAACTTGACTGGTCACAGGTTGCAGATGCAGGATATAAGTTTGCAATAATCAAAGTAGCAGGAAGGTCTATAGACGATGATGGAAACTTATATGAAGACCCTTGTTATGATGAAAATATAAGAGGCGCTCTTTCTAATGGCCTTCAGGTTGGCGTATATTTCTTTTCACAGTCTATGTCAGTAAGTGAGGCTGTTGAAGAGGCTAATTATATCTGTGATTTAATAGCTGGATATAATATCACTTATCCGGTTGTATATGACTGGGAAACAACTTCTGGATATAGAACAGAAGATAAGAGAAAAGATAGCGAGCTTCGTACAGCTATGGCTATAGCATTCTGTGAAACTGTTAAGAACAGAGGATATGACCCTATGATATATATTAACAAGTATGATTATCTTAATTATGTAGATACAGATGAATTATCATCAAGATATGATATCTGGCTTGCGTGGTACTGGAATGCTTATTATGAAACAGGTGTTTTATGGGAAGATGGCGATGATGTTCCAGATATAGGATACAAGTACAGAATATGGCAGTATACAAGTACAGCCAGTGTTCCAGGTATAGCAGGCGGATGTGATGTTAATATTGCTTATGGAACGAGATAAAATATAAGAATTAACATTAATGAATGAGTCAGTACATAATATGTGTGCTGGCTCATTTGTTGTTTATATGAAATTAAAAAAATTTAAAATAAAGTATTGAAAATATTGATTATGAAATACTTTTTATCAATGATGGTAGTCATGATCATAGTGAAGATATTTTAAAATTACTAGCTCATAAAAATCCTCATTGTTTCTATTATTCTTTTTCTCGTAATTTTGGAAAAGAAGCCGCTATGTATGCAGGACTTGAAAATGCTAGTGGAGATTATGTTGTTATTATGGATGCTGATTTACAACATCCTCCTTATTTATTAAAAGAAATGTATAACTCATTAAAATATGAAGAATATGATTGTTGTGCCGGTAAACGTATTGATCGTACTGGTGAAGGAAAATTAAGAAACTTTTTATCTCATAGTTTTTATAAAGTGATTCAAAAACTTACAAAAATGGATATGGATGATGGTGCTGGTGATTTTAGAATGATGTCTCGACAAATGGTCAATGCTATTTTAGAACTTAAAGAATATAATCGTTACATGAAAGGATTATTTTCTTTTGTAGGATTTAATACAAAATGGCTTGAATTTCATAATGTTGAACGTCCTGTTGGTAAAAGTAAATGGAATTTTGCTAGTTTATTTTCCTATGCATTTAAAGGCATTTTCTCATTTTCATCAACACCTATTACGATTGCAGGAGTCATTGGTGGTATTTTAATAGGTATTTCTTGTATTGTTTCTTTATACTCTGTTTTTGTTCATCCTGTTTCCTATCTTACAAGTTTAGTTTTATTTTTAAGTGGTTTGCAACTTATTTTTGTTTCTATCTTAGGTCAATATTGTTCATCATGTTACTTTGAAACGAAACAAAGACCTATTTACATTATTAAAAATACAAATAATATTCATAAAAAAATGGGATAAATGAAAAAGGATTGTTATTCAATCCTTTTTTCATCATAATCTTTAATATTCAACTCTTGAAAAGATAAACAACTTTCTTCTTTTGTTAAGCGTACCGTTTTTCCATAATTATTGATTTTTAATAAATATTTTCATTTTTTTAATTCATTCCACAATAAAAAGAAAAGGATTGTTTATATGAACAATCCTAATCTTAAATTCTATAATCTAATTATTTTTAACGATTATATTTTCTTTTTCTTAAAACCATAATTCCTAAACCAGCCACTAGAAGCATAGCCATCATTGTTATAATTGGTGTGCTATCTCCTGTTTTTGTTGATTTAACAACTTGACCAGTAATTGTTTGTTTTCCATTATTTGAAGAAGATGGTTGATTATTAGATGAAGAATCATTTGGTTTTGATGGTGTTGTATCACCAGGTTTAGATGGTTCAATATCTATTTTTACTTTCTTTACAATAACTTCTCTTGTAAATTCAACTTCATTACCAAGAGCATCAATTACTTTATAAACAATTTGGTAAGTTCCAGCTTTACTTGTATCAACATCATTACTTACAACTGTAAGTTTATCTGTAATATCTGTACCATCAACATCATAAGCTTTAACACCAGTTAATGGATCAAATTTATCACCAACATTAAATTCTTTAGAATCAATTACAAGTTTTGCTTTTTCAACAACTGTAATTGTAAATGTTTTACTTGCTGCATTACCAGCTTCGTCTTTTACAGTTACTATAATTGTATAAGTTCCTGCTTGATGACAATCATAATCACCGCTAATTGTTAATTTATCTGATAAATCACCATCAACATCATCTATTGCTTTTAATGCTAATAAATCTTTGATGTCTGTATCATCATCTACATAAATAATCGCATCATTACCACTAATTTCTGGAGCTGTAACATCTTGTTTTCCTTTAAATGTTAATTCAACATGACGATAATTGAAACCATCAATGTCATCATAAATACGAATAAATTGTTTACCAGCGTCTAGTTTTACTTCAATTGTATCACTGTCTTGATAGTTAGACCATCCACCAGTATTTTTTAAAGTAACTTCTCCTAATGGAGTAGTTGTATTACCATCAACTTTCATAATAATAGCTTTTGTATCACTACCACAATTATGACTATAGTTAATCTTTAAATCATATACTCCAGCGGTTTTAACATCAACATAATAATCTTGATAAGTACCTGCTGAACCAAATCCAATATTTTTAGTTGAAGAACCTTCAATTGCCCAACCAATTTCTTTAGAACCATCAATAACTTGATCAGCCTTAATTGTTGTTACTTCATTTTTTACATCTTTAACTTCTACTGCATCTGTTAATTTTTTGATTTGTAAATTTGTTAATTCAAAGCTTGGATTATTTACTTCAAGTCTTAAAGTTTGTTTACCAGCTTTTAAGTTTAACATTTGTGCATAACCTTGAGTATTTCCCCAATATTTACCAAAAGAAACACTACCTAAATTATCTGTTGCTAATCCTAAACCACCACTTAATTTCAAACCATTCGTAACAGCTTCATCATCTTTAACTTTATAAGTTAAAACATAGTTTCCTTCTTCTTCTACATTTAAGAAGAAATCTAAATAATCTCCTTTAGCACCATTTACTAAAGTACCTTTTTTACGATAAGCATCATTTTCACTTAATTTAACAGCTTCATCTTTTACATCAATACTATCTGGTAAACGATCTGTTTTTAATAATTTAATATTTGAAACTAAATCTAACTCACCATCACTATAGCCACTAGGTTTAACAGTAATTGTTCCTGCAAGATCATCATAATTTGTATTTGTACGTTCTAATGTAACAGTTGCTGTTGTACCATCTTTGCTTACTTCAACTTTGCTTACTTTAACATATTGTGCAATTTCTTCACTTAATGTTAAATCACTTGCTTTTATTTCTTGATTAAATTTACCACCTGTAATCTTTAAATCAAATGTATTGCTATCAAAATCAAGATTACCAATATCTTCTAAGCTTTCTTCATCATTAACTGCTTCAATGATTGTTTGATTGCTTAATGAGTAATCTTTATCTCCTACTTCTTTAGCATTGATTTCAACAGTTAAAGTACGATTACTATCGTAATCTACAACTTCTTGTCCTTTTAAAGTAATTGTTGCTTCTGTATCACTTACTCTATCTAAATCAAAATCAATTCCTTGAGGTAAATCAATTTTCCAATTATCTTTATTTAATCGTTCATTAAATTTACCATCTTTTAAATGAACAGTAATCTTTTGTCCATCTAATTTCCCTTCTTTTAATGAATCGTTTTCTAATTGAATATATGATCCAAATGATAATGATTTTAAATTAAATCCACCATTATTTTTAGGAACAAACATAATTTTATGACTACCTTCTGATAAATCAATAGCAACTGTTCCTTTTTTATAAGTACTAAAGCTTCCTGTTGTTTCTAAAGTACTTGATGTTGTTAAAACATCATCTACATAAATATCAAATTCCGCATCTTTTTCAGCTTTAGCGTATTCAAGTTTCATCTTATAATTATCTGCTTTTTGAACATTGACGGTATATTCTAATTTATCATTATCATCAAAGAAACCAACATTTTCGTTATTTTCAGCAATAATATTTTCACCATAGCTATAATCTAATGCATTAATATACCCTGGTACATTTAAAACATCTTTTGCTTTAGTAAATGTTAAAGCACCAATATCCATATCCCCTTGTGGTAAGGATAATGTAAGTCTTTGTACGCCGGCATTTAATTTTACTTGGACTTGAACATTTCTTGTTGTACTCCATGCATTCCAATCTTTAGACCAAGTATCAAAACGTTTAGTGACTGTACGTCCTACTTCTTGATTATCTACTTTTAAAACAATTTGTTTATTGTCAGTATTACTATCAACTGATGGTCCACTTGTTGGTCCAATAGCGTGAGGAATTGAAACATTATAAAGACCTGCTTCTTTAACATCAATTAGATAATCTGCCCAAGCACCATCTTGAACGTTTCCAAATCCAGAACCATCATCTTTAACTTTTAATTTATCATAATTAACTGCATCGGTTGCTTTTAATACACCTGGAATTTCATTTCCTTTGACTTCAGCAATAGAACCATCCCAAATATAAGTTGCTACATTACCAGCAGGTAAAACAGCATTAAATTGTGTGCCATTCATCATCACTTTAAATTTTTGATCAGAGCCACTACGATTTGTAACAATCATGACAATTTTTCCTGTTTCAGGGTCTTTAAAAGCGACATTTGTAACAGTTGAACTACTTCCATTATTTGTATCAATACGAACATATCCTGGTTTTACATATTTAGTAAATTGAGACATGATATATACTTCAGGTGTTGCCCAATATCTTTGAGGGTTATTGGCATCTTGTACAAATAATGTTGGATCAGGTGTTCCTACCCAATGATGAGTCCCAACATTACTATCTAACATTGTTACCCAACTATTATAACTTTCAGAACCATTTCTTAACCAAGCAATAATATCATTAGCACCACTTGTTCCCCAAACAGATCTTTCAGTTAAGTTCATACTTAATTTGTCTTTGTAATTATCATAGAAAGATCCCATTGTTGAAGCATTTCCTCCATATGGATGGAAAGCAATACCATCAATATTATAATCATCTCCAGCTTCTTTAAAGAAATCTTTCATAAAATTATCGGCACCATCAAAGTTATGATCAAAAGCCCATAATTTAACAGCTTTTTCTTGATCATTTAAAATTGTACTTTGAGCTAATTCTGCTTTAATAGCTTTAGCAAGTTTAGCTTCTTGTGTTCCTGTCATAGCACAACTTGGATAGTTGATTTCAAGTAATGGTTCATTTTGGAGAGTCATAGCATAAATTGGAATACCTTGTTTTTTATACTCTTCTACATAACGCACCATATATTTAGCTAAATCATTAATATAAGCATCATTTAATTTTCCACCTTTTAATAATAAATCATTATTTTCATATGATTTACTACTAGAAGTTGCTGTTTTCATCCATCCTGGTGGTGTCCAAGAAGACGCAAAGAATTTAAGATTATTTTCTACTCCTAATTCTTTAGCAATCGTTAACATTTCATTAAGAACTTTAATAACACCATAATCTTGATCTTTTTGAATACTAAATCCTTTACCAGTTACATTATTCCAATCTGGTTTTCCATCTAATTCTTTACCAGTTCCATCATAATAAGTATAGAAATCTTGAGCTGTAAAATCAGATGTTCCAATTGTAACCCTAATTAAAGACATTCCCATACCATTAACTGGATCTAATAATCTTCTTAAAAATGCTTGTCGATTTTCATCAGTCATCTTTAATAAATTATGAATTGTTGCTTCTTCAATAGAAGTTCCCATTCCTAAAACACTTTGATATGTTTTTTGATCATTAACAATAATTGTTGTTTGCTTAGAATCATCTGCTACACGTAGATCTAAAGCATCTTTTGTTGCATTTTTATTAGAAATTTCAAATTCACCTTTATACCATGACATGCTTTGTGAATTTTCTGAAGAGGACATACTTACTTCAACAGCACCTTCTTGTAACATAGCACCTGTCCCAACATTCGTCACTTCTTCTGGAACAACTGGTCCTACATAATCACCAGCTTTTTCAAATGTATAATAATCAAAGTTGAAATCTTTATCACGTGCTACAAGTTTAAGTTCATGAACACCTGCTTTTAAACTTACTAAAGCGTTCATTTCTTGAGCAGTAAATGTTGTCCAACTACCTGTTGAAACAATAGATGTATTCTTCTTTTCTAAAACTAATTCATCATCTAAATATAATTCAAATGCCCCTTCAATTGTTGATTCATATTGACGAGCTGCTTGAACAGTTAACTTATATGCTGCTTTTTCAGGTACTTTTATTTTATAAGCCATATAACGCCCATCTTGTAAATATCCAACAGTTGTACCATTATTTTCTAATTGAATACTACTATGTGCATCAATAAAGTCTTCTGCTTCTAATTTTCCATTTGTTTTTTCTAAATCTACAACATTTGGATCATCTGGTGATGTAACATCACCTGTTTTTTGTGATTTCTTTAAACCATATCCTACAGGATATAAAACTTTACTTGTATCTGTATATTTACTTGTAATATCTTGAGGATACCAAGTCCATGTAATTGGATTTGTTCCTACAAAATCTTTATTGCCTAATAATACATCGGCAACTCCATCACCTTCACTACCTGGAAGCCAAGCATTGACAATTCCTTTAATATGACTATCATTTACGTAATCGGCAATGGCAATTGGACGTCCTGTTGTTAAAACTAAAATAATTGGTGTATCAGGATGACTATTTTCAATTTGTTTAATTGTACTGATATCACTTGCTGGTAATTTTAATTGACTCGCACTTCTATCTCCATTGCTTTCAGCATATGGATCTTCTCCGACAACCACAATTGCTGCATCCACTTTTGAAGTAGAATCTGCATATACGCCATTAGCACTATAATTAATCGTACCACCTTTTTTATCCATAGCTGCCTTTAAACCACTGAAAATCGTTGTACCCTTTGTCGTATTTCCAGTTGATCCTTGCCATGTAATTGTCCAACCACCACATTGTTTACCAATGTCATCGCCAGCACTTCCTGCAACCATTAAATTATCCATATTTTCTAATGCTTGCATCATTGTTTGTCCATCTTTTACTGTATCATTTTTTAATAAGACTAAAGATTCACTTACAGCTTGTCTTGCAAGTGTACGGTGTTCTTGTCCACCAAATAATGCTTGTGCATCTTTATTAGCGTATGCTTTTGAAGAATCATCTAAGAGTCCAATATTTTCTTTTGCTGTTAAAATACGTGCAACAGCATCATTTAAACGTTCTTCACTAATTTTATCTTCATTAACGGCTTCTACTAAAGCATTATATAAATTTTTCCAACGAGGTGTATCACCATCTTGTTCAGCAACCATTAACATATCAACCCCGGCATTGATACAAGCAATGGCTTTATCTTTATAAGATGATTGATTTTCAATTTGATCTAAACCATTATAATCACTAATAATAATACCTTCAAAACCAAGTTTTTCTTTTAATAATGTTGTAAGAACATCTTTATTCCCATGACATTTCTTACCATTAATACTATTATAAGAAACCATAATTGATTGAACACCTTGATCAATGGCTTTTTTATATGGAGTAAGAATTTCTTTAACAATTTTATTATCCATATTCGCATTGATTAAGTCATTATAATCCCTTTCACTCAATTCAACATTGCCTTGGTTTGTTCCATTTGTTGTTAAACCTTCACCTAAATAATGTTTAGCAGTTGAAAGAGTTGAACCATCTTTTTCAATTCCTTTAATATAAGCATTTCCTAAAGAGGTAACACGTTCAACATCATCACCAAAGGTTTCATAAGTACGTCCCCAACGTTCATTATGTGGAACCCCTAATGTTGGTGTAAATGTCCAGTTAGCTCCCATTGCTCTTACTTCACTGGCTGTTGCACTCCCAATATTTTCAACTAATTGTTGATCATTGGCTGCTGCTAAACCAATATTATGAGGATAGATTGTTGCACCATATAAATTATTATTTCCATGAACAGCATCTATTCCATAAAGCAATGGAATACCTCCACTATTAATAACTGCTTGTTGATAACTATTTGCTGAATCTACCCAATTGTTCAATTGATTTCCGGTTGATGGTGCAGCCCCACCACCACTTAAAATTGAACCAATTTTATATTCAGCCACTTCTTCTGGTGTAATCCAGCGGGTATCCGCTTGAATCATTTGTGCAACTTTATCAGTTGAGCTCATATTATCAATTATATTTTGAACCCTTTGTGATATTGTTGACTTTGCATCGACTCTAATAGTTGAGGCTACAACCATTAAAGCCACTAATACTACTTTCAATATCCTTTTCATCATATTCCCTCCAAATTCATTGGTACAAATTCATTATATGCCTACATTCACACAAAGTAAAGCGCTTTCATATAAAAAGAATAGAATCTTTAGAATTCATACCAACAATTATATAATCGTGTTGTGAAATAAAAACATTATGATATAATGAGCTTTGGGTGGTTATATGTTAAAATATGAAATGATTGTTAATGATCTTCAAAAAAGAATAATGAACGAAGAATTCGAAGAAAATCACAAATTACCTACTGAAGAAAAATTAATTGAAGAATATAAAGTAAGTCGTAATACGATTCGTAATGCAATTAAAATATTAATTAATTTAGGAATTGTTTATTCAGTTCAGGGGAATGGGATGTTTGTTCGTGCGCCTAAAAAAAAGGGTACAGTTTATTTAAATTCAACACGTGGCGTGACAATGGATAATCCTGGTAATAAAATTATTAATAAGTTATTAGACATTCAAGTCATTGAAGCTGATGAAAAGTTAAGTCAACAAATGAATTGTAAGATTGGAACGCCTGTTTATTATTTAAAAAGATTACGTATTGTTGATGGTATTCCTTATGCTTTAGAAAGAACTTATTATAATAAAGATATTGTTCCTTATTTAGGCAAAGAGATAGCTGAAGGATCTATTTTTAGATATTTAAAAGATGATTTAAAATTATCTTTTGGCTTTGCTGATAAATATTTAACAGCTATTAAATTAAGTAAAGAAGATGCAAAGTTATTAAATCTTAATGAAAATGATCCTGCTATTATGATCAATGATAATATTCATTTGTCTAATGGACTTTTGTTCAATACTTCAAATATTATTTACAATTATCAAACAACTAATTTTTATAGTGTTGCACAGTAATTAATAATAAATAAAAAAATCACAACCTAATGTGATTTTTTCTTTGCTTTCATACGTGCCTTACATTCATACATATTTTTATCTGCTTGATTCAATAATAACTTTAAATTTGTTTCTCGACTATGCGTAGAAAGTGCATAACCAAAGGCAAAATCAATGAATATTTGTTTACTAAATTCATTATAACATCTTGCTTCGTTTTGTACTTGTAAAATAATATCTTCTACGTCTTGTTGAGTAACATCATTTAATAAAGCAATAAATTCATCTCCTCCATATCTTCCAACAAAATATTTTTCAGGAATAGAAGTACGGATAATATGTGCAAAATTCATAATTAATGTATCACCAGCAAGATGTCCTAAAGAATCATTAACTACTTTTAAATCATTCAAATCAAAAACAATAATTGCGGTCGGTTCATCAAAGTGATCATAGTGAGCAATCAATTCTTCTACACGACTTCTATTAGGCAAACCTGTATGCAAATCAATATATGCTTTTTTATTAAGTTCTCTATTTTTCTTCATTAAAACAACTGCTGATACAGATTCCTTGATCATCATTAGAATAACTAAAGCAATTACAAAAATCAATGCTTTCTCTATTTGATCTAATCTTGTCGCACATTTTTGAGAATAATCTTCAGCAGCTGTAACTGTTTCATCTGCTAAATAAAAATATTCTTCACTCATTTTAATAATATTTGTTTGTTGATATCCCTTTTCTCTTACTAAACTAATTTCATCTTTTAAAGATAACCAAGAAGTATGTAATTCCGTTAATTTCTTTTGATAATGTTGATCATTTAATGTTGTCAGTTGATACTTTCCACCACCATTTGTCAATCCATAAAAAATATCATCTAAATATTTAATTAAAACATCATTTTCATTTCCTGATATTTCTAATTTAATTTCTCTTTGTGTGGCCCCTCTAATAATTCCTGCATAATTAATAACACGTGCATTTCCTTGAATCTTTTTAACATCACTCATCATAAAAATCGTTAAAGTAATTAAAACAATGAGTAATATTCCCTGGGCAATTTTTTCTCCTAAATTTCTTCT
>ENA-ORSB01002313-ORSB01002313.1-human-gut-metagenome-genome-assembly--contig:-NODE-2313-length-15447-cov-4.019101_pt1 | contig 15447 bp, 6 predicted proteins | sample MGYA00242180_ERZ509144 | MGnify/ENA primary metagenome ERZ509144 (study PRJEB26280, sample SAMEA2338661) | human gut metagenome | biome: human gut; feature: human-associated habitat; material: faeces...
TATATCTGAAAATCTGAATCTATAGCAATTCCATAAAATAATGCAATCAAGACAGTTCAGCAGAGTGCGAAGGACAAGGAAGATACCTGCAGGCGTGCTGACGCACGGCAAAGATATCTGACACAGCACTTCACGCTCTGATGGACTGGATTGTTTGCAGTAATTTATAGAATTGCTATAGTTTCCTTCTATAGCCCTCTTCGTAAATTATGTATATAAGAGGATTACTATACAGAATTTCGTCGCAAACTGCCATAAATACTACTATGAATATAGGTTATATATCATAAACACTGCGCACTTTCAGTCCATCCGGCTTTCCATCGAGTATCTTCACTCTGTATTCTCCTGCATTCATGTCAAAATAATTATCTTCAAGAATCAGGTCATCATTCTCATTCCGGATTTCCACACTCTTTGCATATGCTTCTGCCTTAACAACTATCTCATCTCCGTCTACGCGCACAGCCAGTCCGGGATTCAGATAGTGGAAGTATTTCGGATAGGAAAAAATCACAGTTCCCTGAGAAATAATCTGATCATTTTCCCATGCCTCATAACTTACATATTCATTAAAACAGTCAATCTGAGGAAATTCGACCTTATCCATCCATACAGCAGACAATGCCGGTACTTCCAGCCACTGTTCTTCCTCCCTCAGAATTGTGGCATCTGTCTTTCGCACTGCCCATTTCACCAGAACCCTGTGAGCATCCAGCGTTTCATTGGTCACATTCAGACGGATGGATTTTTCAAATTCAAAATGCTGACGGTTCATATCCGCTTCCACTGTCATCCAGCTCTGTTCTTCACAGGAAAGCATTACAGGCGCAAAGAATCTCTTCGCATAATAATGAAGTGCTTTCCAACGTCCGTAATAATCAATGGATGACCAGGAAATAACCGGCCAACAGTCATTTAACTGCCAGTAGATTGCACCCATACAACGTCCCCGGTTTCTGCGGTAATGCTCGACTCCATATCGGATTCCATCTGCCTGGAGAAGCTGAGATGCATAAACAAAATCGCTGAAGTTCTCAGGATAACGGTATGCTGCCTGCATATATTTGGCAATTTTTCCATTTCCTCCGTAATTTCTCTGATGTTTCTCCATCACATAAGAAAATGGATTCAATTCTTTCGGATCATCTGTTACTGTTTCAAGCGTTTTTACAGACGGGAATGACTGAAAACCAAACTCAGATGCATATCTGAAGAAATATTTACGATATTCTGAAAATGGCTTATTGCCATGCCATACTTCCCAGTAATGCACATCTCCACGGTTCGGATCATTGGGTTCATCAAAGGAACCGCCTGATGACGGGCTTGCAGGCCAGTAGAAGGTATCCGGGTCGTATTCGCTGAGAACTTCCGGAATAATGCGCTCATACATAAACAGATAATCTCTCATTTCTGTCGGCTTTGTCACCCAGGTGCCCTGCTTTACAAACATTTCCATCTCATTGTTTCCGCACCACAGGGCAAGGGATGCATGATGACGGAGACGTTTGATATTATCAATAAATTCCTGACGGATATTTGCCTCAAACTCCGGTGTCAATTCATAGACAGAGCATGCAAACATAAAGTCCTGCCATACCATCAGCCCCAGTTCATCACAGAGATCAAAGAACCAGTCCTCAGGATAATAGCCGCCGCCCCAGACACGTACTGTATTAAAGTTCGCTCTCTTGCACTGAAGAAGTAATTCTCTGGTACGTTCTCTGGATGTTCTCTGCAGAAGATTGTCCTCAGGGATATAGTCAGCGCCCATGGCAAAGACCTGATAACCGTTTACTTCATGAGCAAAGCTCTCGCCCCACTGGTCTTTCTCTCTATGCATGGTCAGCGCACGGAGACCGATTTTTCTGCACCAGGTGTCTACAATCTTATCTCCGGCTTTCAGGTCTACCTGCACCTGATATAACGGCTGTTCTCCCAGTCCATTTGGCCACCAGAGCTGCGGATTTTCAATCTCCATTTCATCCGGACAGTCATCCCATATGGTTTTTGTTCCATTCGGTGCAGTTACAGTCACCTGATATTCCAGTGCCTGTGCACCTTCATACCCATCTGCTTCGCTCTCTTCCTCATCAACAGTCTCCACATCTACTTCCGGAACCAGCAGGACTTTGCCATCCTTATGTACCTGACGGATATACACGCTGTCCAGTCTGGCAGTTTCAATTCCCAGAAGTGTTACAGGACGGAAGATACCTCCATCCGGCAGACATGCACCCCAGTCCCAGCCGCACATATAGTGAGCTTTGCGCAGATGCATAAATCCCTCAATTGTGTCTTCATTTCCCCTGTTTTTATATTTCTTAAATGCCTCTGCCATGAACTTCAACGGAGAGCGAATGATAACGCGTAAGGTATTTTTGCCGTTTTCAAGCAGCTCTCCTACCGGGAATTCCCAGATTCTGTGCATGTTATCAACTTTTCCAAGACAACATCCATTCAGATAGATGTCCGCAATCGTATCAATCCCGTCAAATCTCAGGATCACTTCCTGACAATCTTTAAACTGCGCTTCTTCATAATTAAATACCGTTCTGTATTCGTAATCCTCCTCCATCAGTGCTTTCGCCTGATATTCATTATCCCCAAAGAACGGATCCGGCATCTTTCCGGTCTTAAGAAGTGCCGCATAAATATCCCCCGGAATCTGTGCCGGAATCCAGTCCAGTTGTCTGATATTGCACAACTGCCAGTTTTCATGAAGCTGTAATTTTATCATTTGTCTTATCCCTCTTTGATTATTTTTTACATATGTTTGCATTCAACTATATATATATATAATATCATACTGCCCTTTTCTAAATCAACTCTGCAAAAGAAATCATTACTGTTCAAAGGTATGTATGTTACTGTTCACTCTGTTCCTAGTAATACGTTTTGTAATCACATAAAAGTCAGTTACAGCCAGCTTTCCAGAACATCATTCAGCTTATTCATATCCAGCGGTTTTGCGATATGTCCATTCATGCCTGTATTTTTGGCCAGCTGTACATCTTCTGCAAAAGCATTGGCAGTCATGGCAACAATAGGCAGTTTTCCCTTTTCACCCGGAAGGCTCCTGATTGCTGCAGTTGCCTCATAACCATTCATGACAGGCATTTGGATATCCATAAAAACAAGATCATACAATCCTTCCGGAGAAGCTTCCACTTTTTCAACTGCGATTTTTCCATTTTCTGCTGTTTCCACTTCTGCCCCTGTCATCTGCAAAATTTCAACACCAATTTCTCTGTTCAACTCATTATCCTCAACCAGCAGAATCCTTTTTCCTGTATAATCTGCTTCTGACAGTTTCTCCAGATAATTTCTCGCTGTATTTTCTTTTCTGCCTGAAGTAAACTGCCGCAGTGTAGCCGTCAGCCGGGAACGGAACAGCGGTTTTGCAATAAAAGCATCTATGCCCGCCGCCTTTGCTTCTTCTTCAATCTCGCTGAATTCATAAGATGTCAGTACAATGATGGTGATTTCTTTACCTATCCGCTTCCGGATCTGTCTGGCTGTTTCTATGCCATCCATATCCGGCATCTTCCAGTCTAAAATAACAGCAAAGTAATCATTTTTTAGCTCATGACGTGCATAACAGCACTCAACGGCTTCCCTGCCAGAGAGAACCCATTCACCCATAATACCGATTTCCTTCAGTGTGGCAACTGTACTTTCACAGCATGTCTTATCATCATCCACAACCAGAACCGGCAGATTCATCAGATTTTTGTCCTGTTCTTTTTCTTTTTCCTGAAGCTCCAGATAAATTGTTACCGTAATTCTGGTTCCCTTGTGTAAGGTACTGTCCACTTTAATATTACCATTCATCAGGTTCACAATATTTCTGCTGATTGCCATTCCAAGACCGGTTCCCTGAACTCTGGTTGTCCGGTGGTCATCTGCACGGCTGAAAGGATCAAACATGATTTTCTGGAATTCCGGTGACATACCGATTCCATTATCCTCAATCGTAAATTCATAGCATCCAAGTTCTGAAAATCCATTGGGCTTTTCCTCTATGGAAAAAGTAATATTTCCACCATCCGGTGTATACTTGATCGCATTACTCATCAGATTCACAAATACCTGCTGAATCCTCAAGCTGTCACCACAGACAGCCTCATGTTCAATATGATTGATGTGTATATCAAAATTATGTTTATGTTCATCAAGCACCGGTTTCGTAAGTGTAATAAGATTATCTACCAGCTCTGACAGATTGAAATCTTCCTGTGCCAGTGTCATTTTTCCACTTTCAATACGTGCCATATCCAATACTTCATTGATCAGCCCCAGCAGATGGCGGCTTGATTCTGTGATCTTGCCGAGGCATTCAATGACTCTGTCCTGGCTCTCAACATTTGCTCCTGCGATTGCCGTCAGACCCACAATCGCATTCATTGGTGTCCGGATATCATGGGACATATTGGAAAGGAATTCTGTTTTCGCACGATTTGCATTTTCTGCGGACCGGTAAGCCTCTTTCAGTGCCTGACGGGATTCAATCTCTGCTTTCTTCTCCTGTGTCACATCCATGGATGCCAGCAATACCTTTTCCAGCTTTCCATTCTTCCATTCCAAGGGAATATAAGAAGCGATTTTATAAGTCTTTTCATCCAGGCTGCAATACTCAAACTTATAAATATCATTTTCACTTTTCAGTTTTTTCCGAATATTATCCGGGGCTATCAGGATATCTATAGCTTCCAATGGTTCCAGTGTCTTATATTTTTCAAGAACCTGCATCTGAAAATCATGATAAAATCCCAGAGGTTTATATATCATCTGTCCATTCAGATTGTAGAATTCATATCTGTCATTTTCCAGATCACAGACAACAAAGCGGTCAACCAGACGCACAATACTCTGAATCAGCTGCTCCATGGAAGCATTATCCGCTGCCATCTGCAGATGCCGTGCGCTCTCTACCTTTGCCTCTGTGATATCACGCAGAAAGATCATGGCATATTCTGAATCCTCTATTTCGCCACGTATGACCACATTGCGGACCCATCGTTCTTCTCCATTCAGAGTGATACGGCACTCTAAAGCCAATTCGGTTTCCAGACCCTTCAGCCTTTCTGCAATATAACCACGGTCGTAAAAAGAGGATACCGCCTTCTTATCTGTCTCCACAACATAGGAATCCACAAAATGCCGGATCAATTCATCCCACGTATGACTCTGTTCAAAGACGGTCATCAGGGACGGTTCAACCTTAAAGGTATCAAAAGTATTCGCTTCCAGATTCACATAATACTCGCACAAATCTGCTTTCGTAAAAGCCCGGTGGAAAGCAGCAGATTTTTGTGCCTGCATGATTTCTTTTTTCTCCCCATCAATGTTAATAAAAATCCCGGCAATCCTGCTGGCAGAACCATCCAGACGGCGTATTACTTCTGCCGATGCCCGAAACCACTGGTATTGATTATCCTTCATTCTCATACGATACTCTACCTGGTATTTTATCTGGTTCGTCTTATCCTTAATTGCCGCCTGAAGCTGCACCATTACTCTTTCTTTATCCTGTGGATGCAGAAGATCTGACCAGGATTCCAGTTTATTCGGAAAGTCCAGAGTGTCATGATAGCCAAGCATTTTTCGGAATTCATGACTCCAGTTTGCATTCACAATCTCACTGTTTTCGTCACAGTCAAAATACCAGAAGCCGGAACAGATAGCCTCATTGAGCAGTGCCAAATTTACATGATCCCAGTTGACCTGTACGGACATAACCCAGATCTGTCTGCCCGCCTCATCTGTCGCATCCTCTTTACAAAGCCGTACATTATTCACTGTACCGTCTGCTGTAAGGATCTGTGCTTCCCCTGTTCCGTGAAGCTGCAAAAAACGGTCTCGCTCCAGTATATCTTCCTCGTCATAAAAGAAGTTTCTCAATGAGCCTTTTGTCTGTTCCATGAAAGTATCGAATGTATATCCTGTACTATGCAACAGCAGATTATTCACAGACAAAATAGACAGGTTTTGGTCATAAGATCCTGTCATTATACCTACCCCGCCATTATTTTCCAGTGTTTTCTGTACGGCCTGTGACATGGCCTGTGTCTGCCCCGTTACAGTCTCACCTAAAGAATATATTTTGTCTTCATAATTTTTCATTTTATAAAAATCCTCTCTCCGTCTTATGCCTTCTTCATCCTGCTTTTATCTGTATACAGAAAACCTGTCCCTGCTAGTTTTGTTACCCATTTTTGCATACAAAAAGGACACTTGCCAAAATCTTGCCAGTGTCCCTACTATATTTCTCTAAAATCACACATCTATATAGTATAAAAGGTATCGGAATCTCTTCTGTTCAAACATCTTTTCCATATATTATGATGATATGGAAACAGTGGCAACCGGCTGACATGGTCAAGCTTTCTGACTTTAGTCCCTTCTGGCTTTGCGTCCCTGCCTTTCAACAGGTTTGCCTTTAAAATAATTTTCAGTTTTTCCAAAAATAAAATACCATGTGGCTTTTCTTACGTCAATAATATTTTGGTGGAAAATTTACATATATTTTAACCGAATCAAGTAACTCCCCTGTGGAGGTTGCGAAAAGCAATAAGCAGTGGGTGAGGACCTGCTGTTTATTTTTCTAATCCCACGGAAAAAATGCCCATTCGCCATTTCCAACATACCATCTTTCATACCGCCTATGATAAAATCGAATCTATAAACATGGAAAGTTACTGTCCAGCTAACCCCTGAACAGTAACGGTTCCAATACACACTTTTTATTCCGTAGGGTTCTTTCCGGTTTTCCACATAAACTGCTAGTAAAACTGGTATCTTTTTTCTTAAAAGCGAAATCTCTGCAACATTCCTGACAAATCAGAGGGGATACTGCAATGTATAATGTGCATTGCCGGTATCCCCTCTGATTTATTCAACCATTATTCACAATTTTTTATTTCATTTTAACTTTTCTGACATTTGACCATTCACTGAATGTTTTTGAATTATCCTCAGAAGTACGGTTCCATGCATGTAAACCAATATAATAAGTGCCTGATTTAACATTCTTAAATGTAACAGTTACTGTATTTCCTTTTATCTTTTTTACATAATAATTTTCTCCGGAAACAGCAGGGCATTTCTGTCCGTTAGTTTTGGTAAGGGTATCACTGAGAACTACATCATAGCCCTGAGCGTTTTTGCTCTTCGTATATTTTACTGTCACTGTGGAGCCTTTAACAGTTACCTTACTGATCACAGGTGCTTGTGGCGTAATGGCACTCACATCTACTTTATGGATCTCAGACCACTGTCCAAATACTTTTTTGCCATCTTCACCCTTAAGCCATGCGTGGCATGCTACATACCAGGTTCCCTTATCCATATATGCAAATGCAGACTTCAGTTCTTCCTGATTTTTCAGGACCTTTGTATACTGTCCTGTTTTGAGCATATCCTCAGAGGTGCCGATCACATAATCATATTTCAGAGCACCCTTACACTCTTCATTCAGCACCATTTTTACGGAGTTTTGGGAAACAGATACATTCTTTATAACTGCTTTTGCAGGTCTGGTATAATTTCCGTCTGAATCTGTGATACTTCCGTCTGTACTGTAGGTATTTCCTTTTGTATCTGTTACAGTTTCATCTTTATTTACAGTTGGCTTTTTACCATCTGCATCAGGTGTCAGCTTCGTGCCATCCGGAAGTGTTACAGTTCCATCTGAACTGATCACGATTCCTTCCGGTGTAACAAGGTTTCCATTTCTATCTTCCTCAGTTCCCTCCGGGTAAGCATCCGGTATCGGAGTAACAGTTGGTACCGGCGTTACTGTTGGATTCACTGATGGTGACGGATTTACCGACGGTGATGGATTTACCGATGGTGATGGATTTACGGTCTGTATGATTGTGGTATCTGATATAGTACAGTTCTGAATTTTATCATCTGGTGTTTTTGTAATGTCACTCCAATATGTATCCGGAGCAGATTCACTGTTGGAAGTTATTTTTTTACCATTTACTGCTGTTCCTTTTGTAGAATGAGATATAGTGACAGATTCAGTATACGCTTTACCTGGCTCCGCATTTTTGTTCATAAATGAATAAGCAGAACCCCCCTCCAGATATGCTTTTGCTGTTTCTACATTTCCGGTGCCCTCAACTGCATTGCCACCGTTATCACCATCTCCTCGTCCTGCAACAGCAATCAACGTTCCTGCTCCGGAAATCGTTCCGTTGTCAAGAATCACCGCTGCACCGCCAACTGAAGTAGTTGCTATGTTTCCTCCGCCGTATGCTGCAAGCTGGCTGCCCTCGCCAATAGTAAGTGTTCCGCTGCTGACTTTCAAGGCCGGCTGTCCGCTGTAGCTTTTTCCTGTGGCAGGATCTGTTCCTGTGGCAGCTTCATCACCTTTGATATATACTTTTCCTTCTACCTTTACATTTCCGCTTATCACAACAACAGGTGATGTATTGTGACGTGCCTGTGTTCCATTGGGAAGGAAATTAGTGTTGGAGTAGATCATGGAATTCCTTATGGTCGCTCCATCATTCAGAATCAGCTGTCCATTAATGGAAGTACCTGTCAGGAATTTTCCGCTATAATCATCGTGATTGACAGATATTGTTCCACCATTTTCTACTTCAATCTGTCCATATATGGAAGAATCTCTCAGATTCAATGTTCCGCCATTTTCTACTTTTATCTTCACACTGCTGAGAACCTTCATATTGACCATTGTAAGATCACATCCAGCCGGTATGATCAATGTCTGGGTTGTAGCTTCTCCCTCTGAAACAGCATATCCCAGTTCTCCATATGTACCGCTGGTGTGAGAGCCATACCATGCTTTAATCTCTGCCGGGACTGTTACAATATCATCTGTATCATTAAAATCAGGAATTACCCATGGATCCATATCATACATGTATTTTCCATCTGCAGTCTTGGTTGCATTTTCAAGCTTCAGATGATCTGCCAGTTTTTCCTTAGTACTGTAAACCTTGAAAGTAAGCTCATTACTTGTTACTGTACGCCCTGATTCATCAGTTACTGTAACATTGACAGGATATGTACCGATTTTAGCAGGAGTTCCGCTGAGAGACAGAGAACTGTCATATGTGGAATACATCCCTGCCATCCCACTTTCACTGTCAATGTTTACCTTTGTATTCTTTGTGTCAATTTTTACACCTGTTTCTTTTAACTCCTTCCAGTCAGCTTCAACAGGTTCCTGCCCATCCGGAAGATCAGCTGCTTCCACAACTACATTACTGTTTTTGTTGGATGAAACAGAAGTGGATGCCCCTGAAACTGCATCGTATTTCTGCTGCCCTGTAACAGCGCTTTCGAAGTATCCTTTTAATCTGACATGAAGAGTGTTCACTCCGTTAGATGCACCGTTAATATTAGTTTCACCGGAATCAGCTGTAACAACTTTGAAGTCATTTCCTTCTGCAGTTACCTTAAGATAAAGTTCTTTATATCCATCACTTTTTATTGTAATGACATTTCCAGTATGAAGTACAGTTGAATCAAATACAACACGATTATTACTGCTGTCTGGACAATATGCTTTTCTGCCATATAATGCTATTGCATAATCTGTTTTATCCCATACTGTCCCATCTACAGATATTTCTTTGATTTTACTGATATAATCAGAAACATTATTTTCATCAGCTGGTTTAATGATCTTGTAGTCTGTACCTGAAATTTCCACTTGATCTCCCGCAAATGTTGGCGCATCTTTGGTCTGTTCAGGTTCAGACTGTGAAGTTACTTTTTCAACGTTCCAGTGTTTTCCGGTTCCTGTTACCTTTAAAGTAAGATCCTTGTATCCGGTACTGGTGATTACAATCTCATTACCCACTTCAAGTCTATCTGGAGATAGTCCAACATAACCGTCTGAGTCTTTTTTAATATATGTTGTTCCTGTAAGATCCCACGAATAAGTTACTTCATTCCACTCTGTTCCATTAATAGATATTCCTGTAATTTGCTCAACATACCTTGAGTTAAGAGAAGTTTTTAGTTTACAAACATTCGCAAAAGAACCACTTTCATATTCTGCTATCACCTCCGGCGGTTCTTTCACACTTTGTGTACCCTCATCCTGAGCCACCTGTACATTCTCCTGCTCATCCGCAAAATCCGGTGTTCCCGATCCATCACTAAAGGAATCATCATCTGCCTCCTGTGTGATCGCTGAATCCGTAGTCATTGAATCTGTAAATATGTCTGCTGCACATACCGGTACAGAAGCAATCATGTTTGCCGCAATTGCCATAGACATCAGAATTGCCATTCTTTTCTTCATCTGTTTCTTTATCCTCCTGTAATATGATATCAGGGGCAAAAGATATTTACAGCAATCCTCGTAAATAATGCGTATTGAGAGGATTGTTATAGTCAGCTCACATAATTCTTATTCAAATTAAACGTACTAAAATATAATATTATCAGGAGGTCTTTACAATGGAAAAAAGATGGTGGAAAGAAAGCGTCGTATATCAGATCTATCCTCGCAGCTTCTGCGACAGCAACGGAGACGGAATCGGTGATCTTAACGGTATCACCGGCAAACTTGACTATTTAAAAGAGCTTGGAATTGACGTAATCTGGCTCTCTCCGGTTTACAAATCACCAAATGATGACAACGGATATGATATCAGTGATTATCAGGCGATCATGGACGAATTCGGAACCATGGAAGACTTCGACCGTATGCTTGCCACAGCTCACGAAAAAGGCATCAAAATCATGATGGACCTGGTTGTAAACCATACCTCTGATGAACACAAATGGTTCATCGAGAGCCGCAAATCCACAGACAATCCTTACAGAGATTACTACATCTGGCGTCCTGCAAAAGAAGACGGAAGCCTTCCGAACAACTGGGGTTCCTGCTTCTCCGGTCCTGCATGGGAATACGACAAGACAACAGATATGTATTTCCTGCACCTGTTCTCCAAGAAACAGCCTGATCTGAACTGGGACAATCCAGCTGTACGTCAGGATGTTTTCGATATGATGAACTGGTGGCTGAAAAAGGGGGTTGACGGATTCCGTATGGACGTTATCAGTCTCATCTCCAAAGAGCCGGGGCTTCCTGACAAAGAACCTGGAATTAACGGCTATGCAACCTTCAATGTATCCGCAAACGGTCCTCATGTACATGAATACCTTCAGGAAATGCGTCAGAAAGCACTGAATAATGCTGACACGATCACTGTAGGCGAATGCTCAGGTGTTACTCTGGAAGAGGCAAAGAAATATGCAAGAAGCGATGAAAAAGAGCTGAACATGGTATTCCAGTTTGAGCATATGGATGTTGACAGTGATGAAAAAGCCGGCAAATGGACAACCAGAAAGATGGATCTGCGCAACCTGAAAAAAATTCTTACACGCTGGCAGAAAGGTCTTCAGGATATTGCATGGAACAGTCTCTACTGGGAAAATCATGACCAGCCAAGAAGCGTTTCCCGTTTCGGCAATGACAGTGACGAATACAGAGAAATCTCTGCAAAAATGCTTGCAACATGTATCCATATGATGCAGGGTACACCTTATGTATATCAGGGTGAGGAACTGGGTATGACAAACTGCCCGTTTAACACTCTTGACAACTTCCGCGACCTTGAAAGTATCAATGCTTTCCACGAATTAACCGAACAGGGTAAGATGACCGAAGAGGACATGATGGCAGCAATCGGTTATAAGGGACGTGACAATGCAAGAACCCCTATGCAGTGGGACGACAGTGCTTACGCAGGTTTCTCCACAGCTAACCCCTGGATTATGGTAAACCCGAACTACACTAAGATCAATGCCAAAGATCAGATTAACCGCGAAGATTCCGTATTCAAATATTATCAGAAACTGATCAAGCTCCGCCATGAAAGTGAACTGATCGTATACGGTACCTATGATCTGATCCTTGATGATGACAAGGATATCTACGCTTATATCCGTACACTTGGCGATGAAAAACTGATCGTATACTGCAATTTCAGCGAGAATACACGTGAAGTAGAGCTTCCTGAAGAATTTACAAACGGAAAAGTTCTTATCTCCAATTACATTGATGCAAAAGTAAACCATAAAATCACTCTCAGACCTTACGAAGCAATCGTAATCCAGAAATAATATTCCGTGCAGGGCTGTTGTCAGATATTTTTTGACGACAGCCTTATATTTTGCATTTTTTAATTATTATCGCTCTCTTCCAAACGACTTATGAGCAACAGTTACAATTTTCTTTTATTTTATTCAAACTTTTTTGTGCAACACTTGCATTTTCATGTCCCAATGTGATAATATATTTATATATTTTGTATTGAGGTGAATCTCACATGATAACAATTAAAGAAATGGCAGAGATGCTTGGAATCAGTACCACCACAGTGTCAAATGTCATTAATGGAAAAACCAGCGAAGTTTCTCAGAAAACTGCTGAGAAAGTTCAGAAACTTCTGGACGAATATGATTACGTCCCAAATATGAATGCAAAAAATCTCGCACAGAACCATTCCAGACTTATCGGAATTGTATTAAAAAGGAAAAAAGATAAATACGACAATATCTTCACAGATCCATTTCATGGCGAATTACTTGGATCTCTGGAAGCTGCTATTCGTGAACGTGGATATTATATGATGCTTTATACTTCTGAAGATATTGACGAAATCGTGCGCAATGTGGTGAGCTGGAACACCGAAGGACTGATCCTCATCGGTATGCTCCATGACGATTATCTCAAAATCAGAAGCAAATACAAAAAGCCTGCTGTCCTTATCGACAGTTACACTCCAAAAAATATTGCCAGATACGTTAACATCGGTCTTGACGATGAAGAGGGTGGATACCTGATGACAAAATATCTTCTTAACTGCGGTCACAGAAAAATTGCCTTTCTTGCCGACAATATGGAAGGTGTAGACTATATCCGATACACCGGACATCAGCGGGCACTTCAGGAATACGGACTGGATATTGATCTGGATAATCTGATTGTGATCCGCCCTTCCAAATATGAACGTCAGGGAAGTATGGAGGAGATTTATGCAGTCGCACACAAGTTCACTGCCTTTATGTGCTGTTCCGATTATTACGCAGTTACCCTGATGAAATATCTCAAAGCCAAAGGGATCCGCTTTCCGGAAGATCTCTCCATCACCGGATTTGATGATAATCTGTATGCGCAGCTTGCTTGTCCTTCACTCACCACTATTCATCAGGATATCTTCCAGCGCGGAACCATTGCCGCAGAATATCTGTTCAAAATGATTGATGGCTGGAATCCAAAAACAACGAACCTTTCTCTTCCGGTCAGACTTGTAGTACGTGACAGCGTAAAGCTTCTGAATCCCCCTGAAGATGATTCCTCCGATGACGGTTCAGCTTTATAAGGCACTCAGGGATATCTGTCACAGGATTTCACGCTCTAATGAGCCGGGAGCAATATGCATTATTTACAAGGATTTCTATAGAAGATTGCTATAATTCATAGATACAAAAAGAACGAAAATCCAAGTACTCATACCTGGATTTCCGTTCTTTTTTCTTCTGCTACATCTCAATAACAAGGAACTGATAACCCTGCAGTTCAATCTTATTTCCATCCATAGCTACATTGTCATAGTTATTGATCAGAACCTTCTTACACTCTCCTGCAAGTTCAATGGTCTGTGGCTCTTTCTGGTAATTACCAACTACAAGAAGAGTCTTATCCCCTTTACGATAGTATGCCATCAGATTATGTACATCTTCCCATACAGGTTCCAGTTCTCCGTAAACAACAGTCTCTTTGTATTCCGGATCCTTACGCAGTGCGATAAGTTTCTTATAGAAACTTCTCACAGATTCCGGATCATTCATCTGGCTCTCTGCATTGATCTTTGTATAATTCGCATTGACCTTCAGCCATGGTTTACCTGTCGTAAATCCTGCATTCTCACCATCTGTCCACTGCATCGGTGTTCTGGCATTATCGCGGCTGAATCTGGAAACAGCTTTCAGCGCTTCCTCAGGTGTACATCCTGCTTCCAGAGCTACCTTGTACTCATCCAGACTGGAAATATCATCTACCTGATCGATAGATTCAAACTTCACATTCTCCATACCAAGTTCCTGTCCCTGGTAGATAAACGGAAGTCCGCGAAGCATAAAGTTCAGACCGCCAAGCATTTTCTTACTTGCGTCACAGCAGTCACCTTCCGGGATATATCTGCTGACACCACGAGGCTCGTCATGATTTTCAATAATATTGGAAACAAATCCGATATCGCCAATTTTTCTCTGTGTTGTAAAGCAACATTTCTTGTAGGCATCCGGAGTAATCTGTTTGCAGTCATACCATCCCTTGTCAGATGCCCCCCAGATAGTCTCTTCGAAGTCAAACATACTGGAGAAATATCCATTATCGCCGATGAAATCCGGAATCTCTTCATCCTTCTCATCGAAAACTTCACCGACAGAGAATGCATCGTATTTCTTAAATGTACGGTCTCTCATCTCGCCAAGGAAGTCGCCGATTCCCTTCGCTTCTTTCAGCATCTTCCTGATACTGCAAAGACCGTCTTCACGATCCGGCTCATAGTCATGCATCGGAAGTGCTTTCTTGATATTGATAATCGCATCAATACGGAATCCACCAAGACCTTTATCCAGCCACCAGTTGATATTCTTATAAACTTCTTCCCGTACTTCCGGGTTCTCCCAGTTCAAATCTGGCTGTTTCTTATGGAAAACATGCAGATACTGTTTATTTGTTCCTGGAAGATCTTCCCATACAGGTCCGCCGAAATAAGAACGCCAGTTAGTTGGAAGTTCTCCTTCTTTCTTGTCACGCAGATAGAAGAAATTACCATATTTACCATCCGGATCCTCACATGCTTTTTTAAACCATTCATGTTCATCAGAACAATGGTTTACAACAAGATCCATCAGAATGTACATATCTCTCTTCTTAGCCTCAGCAATCAGTTCATCCATATCTGCCATGGTTCCGAAGCGAGGATCAATATCATAATAATCTGAAATATCATATCCCTGATCAGCTAACGGAGAGCGGTAGCAGGGGGAAAGCCAGATAATGTCAACTCCCAGATCTTTCAGATAGTCAAGCTTCTCAATAACACCTCTCAGATCTCCAATTCCATCTCCATTGGTATCATAAAAACTCTTCGGGTAAATCTGATAAGCAACCTTTTCATTCCACCATTTCTTTACCATTGTAAAAATCCTCCTGTGTTTTTTATTAACCGGCGCTATTGTCTGCTTTGTTCCCAGTATTATGCCTCTTACCTTTAGCGCCTAAGGTCTCTTTTTCATTTACGGCAATTATATCAGAATCCAAGGCTTCTGTCTTATCTTTTTTTGATAAAAAAATACAAAATTTTGACTTTTTTATATTACCGGCATTCTTATTTACTGTGTTTCTTTTAATGAATGTCTGCGGTACTGTAACGG
>ENA-ORSB01002327-ORSB01002327.1-human-gut-metagenome-genome-assembly--contig:-NODE-2327-length-15374-cov-3.933285_pt1 | contig 15374 bp, 12 predicted proteins | sample MGYA00242180_ERZ509144 | MGnify/ENA primary metagenome ERZ509144 (study PRJEB26280, sample SAMEA2338661) | human gut metagenome | biome: human gut; feature: human-associated habitat; material: faeces...
TCTTACAATTTTGCTGTTTTTAATTTTTTGCCATAATGTTGGTTTTACTTCAAATGTTGTTTCATCATTATATTGTTCAATTTGTTCTTGAGACACTGTTTGTTCTTGTTGTTCTTCAACCATTTCTACTTTTTCTGTTATTTTAATGTTTTCTGAAAATTCTGATAATTGATTTATACAATCTTCTAATCTTTTGTTACATTCGTTTATGATTACTTCATAGTCTAATTTCTTTTGTATTGATGCATTTATTTTGTTAATATAATAATGTATTTTTTTCGAATCATTTTCTTCTACTGCTTTTTCTAAATTTTGTTTATTTATACTAACATTTGTAACTACAATTATTTCAGATTGTATTGCAGCAGACAATTCTCTTTGAATATTTATATATCTTGTGCTACAAACATCAAATAACTTGTCCAATTGTTTTTTATACTGTGTTACTAAATCATCAATTTCTAATTGATATTTTTCTAATGTATTATAATAATTTGCTTGAATATAAAGTCTATCTTTAAATTCTGTTAATCTTATTTCTTTGCTATTAGCTAATGAATTTTCGAATAGTACTGCTAAATTCATTTGTTTTTGGTTTTCTATCTCTACAAGTTCTTGTAAATCTTGTTTGAAGTCCTCTTTCGTAATATTAGGCATTATCTTTCACCACCCTTATCAAAAATCTTATCTCCTGCATGTCTTATTCCATTTCCTATAGAATCTAATACAGGATCTGCAATTGTTTTTTGCATTGTATCTTTAGTCATTTCAATTGATGATTTAACTGAATCCATAACAGATTTGTTTTTATTAAAAATACAATTATCGATAACTAAATCTTTAAACAATTTTGCAGTAATTATAGCTGGTCCAAAAAGATACATTGCACCAATAGTCATTCCTATCCCTGCTACTTGCTTTACAGGTTTACTCTTTACTACATTTCCTAATAATGCTAAAGAATTTCTTCCTATAAATTTTCCACCTTTTTCAAATCCTTTTAATGAATATTTTCCTACTGTTTTTGCTCCTTTTATTGCAACACTACCTACACTCATTATATCTTCCTCCTAATACAATCTAAATACTCTTCTATATGCTCGTCTATTCTATTTTGTATTTCGGTTTCTTGTGACGTTAAAGAATTAACTTCTTGTTTTATAAAATTTGTGTCTACCGAAGAAATCTCTTGTAATTTTCCTCCTAAAAATACCCCGTTCATGTTGCAACCCTCCTTTTATCTTTTGTTAATTAATTTTTCTACTTCATTATATATTTTATTTTCTACATCTTTCATAACTATCTTTTTAGCATTATTACCCATTTCTTTTAGCTTCTCTTTATCACTTATAGTTTCCTCTATCATTTTGTTAAGTGCTTCTCCATTTATTTCATTATCATGGATTATTTTAGCAGCTCCTTCATTTACTAAAACTTTCGCATTATATTCTTGATGGTTTTCTGCTGCAAATGATAATGGTACAAATATGGCTGGACGTCCTGAAATTGATACTTCTGTTATAGTCATCGCACCACTTCTACAAACAATTAAGTCTGCTACTGCCATCGCTCTTTGCATATCATATATATATGGTACCACATTTACATTTTCTATTTGGGTTATATCTATATTTTTCTTAGCCAAATTTTCTTTTATTATATCGTATTGGCTTTGACCTACTGACCATAAAATTTGATAGTCTTTATTTAATTTTTTCTCTATTATCTCTTCTAATGCATTATTTATAGGTCTTGCTCCCTGGCTTCCACCAAACACTAAAATTAGAGTTTTATCTTTTTGTAAATTGTTTTCTTTTAAGAATTCTTCTTTCTCTTTGTCACTATATTGTATTTCTTTAAATTTTGTAGGTGTTCCTGTTAAAACTATATTTTTTGCATCATGAATTTTAGCTCTTGCATCTTCAAACCCAATCAAAATTGTATCCACTTTTTTAGCTAATAATTTTACTGTAACACCTGGAAAAGCATTGCTTTCATGTAACATTGTAGGAATCTTTTGTTTTGCTGCTGCTAAAAGCACTGGCCCACAAATAAATCCACCTGTTCCTATTACAATATCTGGCTTTTCCTCTTTTAAAATTTTTTTAGCTTCTCCATAACCTTTTAAAGTTTTTAGCATTTTCTTAAAATTATCTATAGAAATTTTTCTTACGATTCCATAAGCTTCAATCGTTCTTAATTTATAACCTGCTCTTGGAACTAAATCATTTTCTAGACCTCTTTTTGTTCCAATAAAAATTATTTCTGCATCTTTATTCTCTTCTTTTATTTTATTTGCTATTGCAATACCTGGATTTATATGTCCACCTGTTTGTGATGCTGCTATTATTACTTTCATATTAAAATCCATTCCTTTCTCACTTTGCTTGTAAGGCACACATAGCTATGTAGCTTTTGCATTTCTTTCATATTACCTACTGAACACAATAATATTAATAATGAAGTTACACCATAGCTAAAGAATGGTAATGGCATTCCAGTTACTGGCATAGATGATGTTACAACCGCTATGTTTATTATCGCTTGTAAGCCTATTAAAGATGTAATTCCTACTGCTACTAAACTTCCAAACATATCCGGAGCTTTCATTGCTGCAAGAACACCTCTCCATATAAATATTCCAAATAAAGCAATAACTATTGCACAACCAACAAATCCTAACTCTTCTGCCAAAACTGCAAATATAAAATCTGTATGTGGTTCTGATATATATAAGTATTTTTGTTTACTTTGACCTAATCCAACTCCAAACAATCCACCTGAACCTATTGCATATAGACTCTGTATTACTTGCCAACCATCACCTTGTTTATCTGCCCAAGGGTTTAAAAATGATGTTATTCTCGCAATTCTAAATGCACCTTTACTAGTAAACTTTGCCATAGCATATAACCCTGCAACACCTGCTACTGCTGTAGCACTTCCGACAGTTGCAAAATACATTGGTCTTACACCTGCCATAAGCATCATTATTCCAACAACTAATACTATTATAATTGTAGCACTTAAGTGATCTTGGACTAATATTAGAATTAACACTATTGGGACTAAATATAATAGTGGTTTAATGAAACCTTTTTTTAAGTCTCTTAATTCATCTTTATGGTCTGATAAATAGCTCGCGTAAAATATAATTAATCCTATTTTGGCAAGTTCTGATGGTTGGAATTGTACCCCTAAATTTATCCATCTTCTCGCCCCACCAGCCTCAACACCTATTTTAGGTATTACTACCATTAGTAGCAATATTATTGAACCAATATATGCAATCTTATAAAATTTTTTCCAAAACCTATAATCAATTTTAGAAATAAATAGCATTGCGATAACACCAACTATGGCAAAACCTGCTTGTTTTCTAAAATATGAATAACTATCATCTCCTGTTTCTGCAAGAGATGTAGGTGAACTTGCTGAAAGTACCATTATTAGACCTAGAGATAATAATAATATAACAGTTATTAATAAGATAAAATCCAGTTGATTATTTGCAAATTTCGAAAATTTTCTTACTTTTTTATTTTTAGCCATTCTTATCTCCTTTATTAGATAATATTCAATCCAACTACACAAAGGATTAATGTAATTAAACTAAATACTGTTACAATTTTATTCTCACTCCATCCAGATAATTCAAAATGATGATGAATTGGTGTCATCTTGAAAATTCTTTTTCCTGTTTTTTTATAATATGTAACTTGAATCATTACAGAAAGTGTCTCTAATACTGGAATTAATGCGATAACAATTAATAATAATGGCATTTTAAGAACAAGCGCCATTGCAGCAATTACACCACCTAGCATTAAAGAACCGGTATCCCCCATAAACATTTTCGCAGGATGTAAATTAAATATTAAAAATGCTAAATTACATCCACATACTATTGTTCCAAATATAATAATTTCTTTTACATCAAAGATAACTCCTATTACTGTTAAACATGCAACTATAATTGTTGTTACACTTGTAGCTAGCCCATCTATACCATCTGTTAAGTTAACAGCATTTGTAGTAGCAAGCATTACTATAATTGCAAAAGGTATATAAATCCAAACAGGAATATTTACAAAAGTTTTTATTATTGGAATGTAAATATCTGTTCCTATATTTAATACATTTAATAAATACAATACAAAACATACAGAAATTACTAACAATCCTAACATTTTATATGTTGGTTTTAATCCATCTGTATTTTTTAATACCATTTTTTTAAAATCATCTATAAATCCAACTATTCCAAAGCCCAATGTTGCAAACAATAAAGGAATTATCCTTTTTACAATATCTGCTTGATCATCCATATAATAAATTAGCATAACACCTATACTTAACAATGTAATTGCTATTATAGATATAATTCCTCCCATCGTTGGAGTTCCTTTTTTGGACAAATGTGACTTTGGACCTTCTGTTCTTTCTTGTTGGCTTACTTTTAATCTTCTTAATATTGGTAAAATAATTATTCCTAGTATTAGGGCTACGCCAAAGGCTACCAATAATATTTTTATCTGCAAATTCATTTAATCTCTCACCCTTACTTTTTCTTTTTTGTGCTCTTTTCTTCTTGTTTTTTCTTTAGCTCATCTGTAATTTCTATTACTATTTTTTTCTCGTTAAATTCATTTTTCTTTCCTTTTACTTCTTGGTACATTTCATGACCTTTTCCTGCTATTACTACAATATCTAATTTATTTGCCATCTCTATTGCAGCTTTTATAGCTTCTTTTCTATCTTCTATAACTTTGTAATTTGCTTTGGTTTTCTTAATACCTTCTTCTATTTCTTTTATAATTTCTGAAGGTTCTTCATCTCTTGGATTGTCTGATGTAATGATAGTATAATCACTTATTCTTCCTGCAATCTCTCCCATTAGAGGTCTTTTATTTTTATCGCGATTACCACCACAACCAAATACGCAAATTACTCTTCCTCTTGTATATGATTTTACAGCATTTAAAATGCTTTCTAAGCTTTCTGGAGAATGAGCATAATCTATCATTATAGGAATTTCTAGTTTATTATCTATCATTTCTGATCTTCCTGGCACTCTAACTTCTACCAAACCTTCTTTTATCATATCAGCATCACAGCCAAATTGTAAGGCAACAGCGATAGCTGCCAAAGAATTATATACACTAAATCTTCCTGGTATACATGCTTTTACTCTTTCATTTCTTTCTCCTATTTTTACTCTAAAATCTACATATGAGTTTGTTATTGTGATATCTTTAGCTAATATCTTAGAATAATTATCTATACCATATGTTATATATTCTGGTCCTGGTACTAATTTAGGAAGTTTTATAGCATATAAATCATCTGCATTTATATATGCTCTTTTACACATAGTAAATAATTTGCATTTTGTCTCGAAATATTCTTTCATATCTGCATGTTCTTTTTCGCTTATGTGTTCTTCTGATAAATTTGTAAAGATTCCTATATTGAAATCTGAACCATATACTCTATTTAATTTTAAACTCTGTGAAGATACTTCCATAACAACAACATCACATTTAGCTTCTGCCATTTTAGCAAATAACTCTTGTAATTCTATACTTTCTGGTGTTGTTCTTTCACTATCTCCTAAATCTTCTGCACCAATATAATTGTGGATTGTTCCTATTAATCCGACTTTTAATCCCTTTTTTTCTAACATAGATTTTATCATATATGTAGTTGTTGTTTTACCTTTTGTTCCTGTTACACCTATTAATTGGAATTTCCTAGATGGATTGTCATAATAATTGCAAGCAATTTGAGCCATCGCAAGCCTTGCATCTGGAACAACTAATAAAGTTGTATCATCTTTTATTTTTAGTTCTTTTAAATTTGTTCCTTCTTCTACTAATACTGCTTTTGCTCCTTTTTCTACTGCTTCTCCTACATAATCTGCTCCGTCTGTTTCATACCCTTTTATAGAAATAAATAAGTCCCCATTTTCTACTTTTCTAGAGTCATTTTTTACAGAATTTATTTCTATATCAATATCTCCTTTAGCTTTTATACCTTCAATACCTGCTAATATATTTTTAAGGTTCATAAAATATACCTCCATTTTATACAATCTTACGAATACATTATATAGCAACTAGTTTTATATATCAATATAAACTTTTGTTTCTTTTGTTATTTTTATTCCTGGTTTTGGAATTTGTTCTTTTACATAAGTCTCGTTTTCGTTGATTTCTTCGGTTAAATTATTTATCTCTAGCTCTAATCCTAATTCTTTTAAAATTTCTCTGGCTTCTTTCACTGTTTTATTTCTTATTTCTGGCATTTCTACTTCTTCTTTTTCTGCCTCTTCTGTTTCTTTATCTTGCTTAAGTTCTAGATATGGCAATACTTCTCCTAATATTTGACCTCCTACAGGTGCTGCGACACCTCCTCCTTGGTGTCCCCCCTCTCCTGTTGGATTATACAAAGTAACTAAAATTACAACTTGTGGGTCAGAAATTGGTGCTACTCCCATAAATGAAGTTACATATTTATTTGTATTAACCCCATCTTCTGATGTTCCTGTTTTACCACCAACTAAATATCCTTGTACCTGTGCATTTCTTCCTGTTCCATCTTCTACTACAGATTGCATCATACTTAGCACACTATTTGCTGTTTCTTTTGATATTACTCTATCTCCTTTTTTTACTTCTACTTCTTGCTTCTCTCCTGTTTCGGAATCAATTATTTCTTTAACTACCCTAGGTTCTATATATTCTCCACCATTTGCTATACTAGAAACTGCAGTTACCATCTGCAATGGTGTTACCTCAAATCTTTGGCCAAAACTTATTGTTGCTAATTCTACTGGTCCAACTTTATCTTTAGCTAGAAATATTCCTTTAGCTTCTCCTGGCAAGTCAATTCCTGTTTTCTTAAAAAACCCAAATTTTTCTAAATAATCATAATATTTATCTTTACCTATTTTTTGTCCTAATGCAATAAATACTGGATTGCATGAATTCATAAGAGCTTGCCTTAAACTCTGGGTTCCATGTGGTCTATAATATCTCCAACATTTTATTCTAACTCCTGCAATTTCTATTCCACCGCCACAATTAAATTCTCCTTCTTTATCTGTAGTTGTTATTCCCTCTTCTAATGCTGCAGAAGAAGTTATTAACTTAAAAGTAGAACCTGGTTCATATGTATCTGCAATGGCTTTATTTCTCCATTTAGCTTGCAACTGTTTATTCTTTTCACTACTATCCATATTTTCGCTATTTTCTAATTCGTATGGATTATTCAAATCATAGTTTGGATATGTAGCCATCGCTAAAATATCCCCATTGTTTGGATTCATAATAATTACATTTCCACCATCTGTACATTCATTATCTATACATGCATTTTCAAGATATTTTTCTGCAATTGATTGAATAGTTAAATCTATAGTTAGGACTAAATCTTTTCCTTTCTCTGCTGCAACATATGTTTCTTCTAATTGCTGCATATCTCCACCTTTTGCATCTGTTAGTTTTTCTATCTGCCCACTTTTTCCTTTTAAAATATCATCATATTTTGCTTCTATTCCGTCTAATCCTTGATTGTCACTTCCACAAAAGCCTATAACTTGTGATGCCACTGTGCTATATGGATAATACCTTTTAGTGTCTTCATCTATATTTATTCCAGCTTCTATATTATTATCTTTCATCCATTGTCTTAGTTCATTTGTTTTATCTTTCTCTACTTTTTTGGCAATAGTTTCGATAGAACTTCTTTTTTGGACTTTTTTTAATGTTTCTTCATAATCTAACTCTAATATATCTGACAATGCTTTACTTACCAATTCTTTTTTATCTTCTGGAATATTGGTAGAATTGACAGTGACAGTTTCTACCGTACTGCTTTGAGCAAGTATATTTTCTCCTGTAGCATCATATATTGTCCCTCTTTTTGAGGTTATCTTTCTATTCAATGTTTGTTGTTCATATGCCAGCTGTTTTAATTTATTCCCATCTACAAATTGGATAACAGCCAGTCTTACTATTAATAATATAAGTAATATTGCAGAAACAATTATAATCCATAACATCATTTTTTTACTTTTTATGCTAGATACAGTTTGCATTTTACACCTCTTAATAGCCAAATTTCTTTTTACTATTCTATGTGCCAACAGCTTGTTTAAATAACAAAAATCCCCGAAAGAAAATTTCTACTTCTTTCGGGGACTATATTTTTATAATTTTTCTAATACTTTTGCTACTCCATCTTCATCATTTGATGAAGTTACATATTTGGCTTGTTTTTTTATATATTCTAATGCATTTCCCATTGCAACTGAATTTGGAGTTGTATTAAACATAGAAATATCATTTTCTCCATCTCCAATTGTTATAATTTCTTTTCCGGTTAAATTTAAATATTCACATATCATATGTACTGCCTTGCCTTTTGAGATAGTAGCAGAAGTTATATCACAATAATAGTTTTTATTTGGCTTTAATTCAGGATTTTTTAACTTTTTTGATTCGTTTACTATCTTTATATCATAAAATTTTTTTGCCAAATATCTTTTTAATTCCAACATTTTTTCAATATCAGGACTTGATACTACACATTGCACAATATTTTCGTTTTCTATAATATTTTCTAATTCTTGTATGGTTTTCTCTTTATCCTTTTCGTCTGGATATGCCGCCTTGTTTAAAACCATTTCTTTATTATAATTAAATTTTATCGTATATCCATTTTCGTGTGCATATTCTAATAATTGTTTTACTACTTTCTTTTTAATTGGTTCACTAAAAATTTCTTTTTTCTTTAATTCGTCATAACAAGAAGCTCCATTTGATGAGATAATATATGGGCTTGTTCCTATTTGCTTTTGATAATTTATTGCATCTTTCCTAGCCCTTCCAGAAGTTAATATTATCTTAATTCCCTTTTGTATACATCTTCTTATCTCATATTGTGTTTTCTCGCTTATTTCTCCTTTTGAATTTGTTAATGTCTCGTCAATATCTATAAATACCGCTTTTATCAATTTATATTTTCTCCTTTCAGTTTTTCTAATTATCTCCTATTCTACTTTAAATATAACTTGACAAAATCCAAGTCAAAATTTTCTTCATCTTTTTTGGCTGTATTTATAAACTCTTCCACCATCTCTTTGGTATATTTACTACTTTTCTTTTCATAGAATTTCTTTAGTGGTTTTTGCAAATCCATCATTACCTTTGTTGCTTTATTTACATTTTGCTCTTTCATTAATTTATCCATTTTTTCCATTTCATGGTCAAAGATTTTTTTACCTATTTTTGTATTTTTAAATTGCTCTAATGTATTTTCTACAGTTAAATCCTTTAAATCTATATATCTTGTAGGTATTTTATGTCCTAATATTTCTTCAAAATCAGTATCACTAACATCTTCGATATTTCCAGTCATATATATACTTGGAAATTCTTTGTTTATAGTAGTTCCATCTATTTCCAAATTGGCTTTTAACACAATATCCTCTACATTTTTCCCTACATAGATATTATATGTTCCTTTTTCTATATTCCATTTATTTTGGTTTACATCATAATAAGCTAATTCATCTTTACTTATTTTTATCATTACTTCTTTTTCTTCTTCTGGCTCTAATTCAACTTTCTCAAATCCTTTTAATTCTTTCTTTGCTTTAAATATTTTTGAATTTTCTTGTCCAATATATACTTGTGCAATTTCTTTTCCTGCTACTTTTCCTGTATTTTTTATTTTGAGCCTTACAATAATATCTTCTTCATCTTCTTCTACATTTAAATTAGAATATTCAAAAGTCGTATAACTTAATCCATATCCAAATGGGAATAAAACATTCTTACTTATTTTGTCATAATATCTATACCCAACATAAATACTTTCCTTATATTCTACACTTACTTCTGTTCCTGGATAATAATTGTAGCAAGGTGTATCTTCTAAACTTAATGGATATGTTTCTGCAAGTTTTCCACTAGGATTTACTTTTCCAGTTAAACAATTTACCATTGCCTCTGCCCCAGCTTCTCCACCTAAGTAACCTGTAATTATCGCTTGTACATTATCTTTCCATGGCATTAAAATTGGTGAACCATTTGAAAGTACAATTACAACTTTTTTGTTTACTTTGCAGATTTCTTCTATTAATTTATTTTGGTTAGCTGGAATATCTAATGTAAATCTATCCATTCCTTCTGATTCAAAATTTTCTGTAAGTCCAACACATAATATTACTAATTCACTATTCTTAGCTACTTTTATAGCTTCTTCTCTTAAAGTTACATCATTTTCGCTTTCTACCCTTTCATATCCTTGTGCATAACTACATTCTATACCTTGCTCTTTTAAACAATCTAATAAATTAGTCAATCTATATGGATTTATCGTAGAACTACCTGCACCTTGATATCTTGGTCTTTTAGCCATATCTCCTATAACTGCTACTTTTTTATTTTTTATTGGTAAAATATCTTCATCATTTTTTAATAAAACAATAGAATCTTCTGCTAATTTTCTTGCTATATTATGGTGTTCTTGTCTATTATATTCTTTTAAAGATTCTCTTTCTGCACCTTTAAATGCATATTCTAAAATTCTACTAACTACTTCATTTAGATATTCTTCTGATACTTTTTTATTTTTAACTGTCTCTATTATTTCTTCTACACCATTTCCTCTGCCACCAGGCATTTCTATTTCATTACCTGCAAGTAGTCCAGAAACTCTATCATTTTCTGCTCCCCAATCAGTTATAACTAAACCATTAAACTCCCATTCTTTTCTTAAGATATTCATTAATTCTTGGTTTTCGTTACAATATGTTCCATTAAGTTTATTGTATGCGCTCATAATAGACCATGGCTTTGCTTCTTTTACAATCTTTTCAAAAGCTTTTAAATAAATCTCTCTTAAAGTTCTTTCATCTACAACTGCATTTATTGTTCTTCTTCTATTTTCTTGGTTATTTGCTGCAAAATGCTTTACACAAGCTCCTACCCCATTTGTTTGCAATCCTTTTACATATTCACTTGCTAATACTCCTGTTAAATATGGATCTTCTGAGAAATACTCAAAATTTCTTCCACATAATGGTGTCCTCTTTATATTTATTGCAGGTCCTAAAACAATATCTACATTCTCATAAGCTGCTTCTTCTCCTAAAGTATTTCCTAACATGTATGCAGTTTCTTTATTCCAACTGTTTCCTATTGTTGATGAAGCAGGAAAACAAGTCGAAATTTCACTTTCATTAATTCCTAAATTATCTGCTTTAGTTTTTTGCACTCTTAGTCCATGTGGTCCATCTGACATTGTAATACTTGGAATATTAAGCTTTTCTATAGCTTTACTATTCCAATAATCTCCTCCCACACATAAACTTGCTTTTTCTTCTAAAGTCATTTTATCTATTAATTCCTTATATTTCATAGCATACCTCCTTATTTTAGTTATACTAATATATCACACTTTATTGCATAATACAATTGACTAAATTGATTTTACATAATATAATGTATATATTAAACATGTTGACAGAAAGGATGATCAGTATGGCGTCAACACCTTTATTTTCGATTATCATTCCAGTATATAATTCTGCAAAGACTATACGGGAATGTCTGGAAAGCATTATAACACAATCTTTTCCCGATTTTGAGGTAATCATCGTAAACGATGGTTCTACCGATGAAACCACGGAAATTGTGAAAAGTTTTTCAGAAAATGACCCCAGAATTAAGCTGTATAGCTTTCCTAATTCTGGAGTATCGGAAACTCGTAGACGTGGTATCTCTCTTGCAACTGGTGAATACATTCTCCAAGTTGATTCAGATGATACCATCAATTCGGAGTTGCTCGATCGGCTCGCAGAGGTAATCTGTAAATTTGGATTTCCCGAAATTATCAGATTCCAATGTGAACTCGTTGGTGACAACCCCGAAAAAGATCACCAACGATACAACTGTCATTCGAAATTGTATCGTGTTATGTCGGGTATGGAGGCCTTAAAGTTATGGTCCAAACCTGACAAAAAGTATGCATTGTATTGGCTTTTTGCTATAAAGAAATCAGTTTTTGCCGAACTGCTCTTTCTTCCACAGTTAAGATGCCACGAAGACCTTGCACTTATACCTCTTTTAATAGCAAAATCTGCTACAGTTGTTGGTATTGACTATGTTGGATATAACTACACCTATGTGAGCGAATCCAGTATCACCAACAAGACAGACATCGCATCGGAGAGGTTACGAGCAATGGACTTCCTTGCTGCATACGATTACGCAATCGAAAACTTTCTGAAGATTGATAACATCGGTCCGAGTGATGTGTCTTTCTTCTTGAGAGATTTCGACGCAAGAAAGGAAGATAAGTTTAATTCACTTTCAGCCCAGCTGAAAGAAGAGTTATACGATCTCTTCCACTAACCAAAAACCCTCTGCTATGCAACGCACAGCAGAGGGTTTTTGTTAGTATTTTATACCATAACTTGCAATTGGCCTTTTTTTAGGACCGCACGGCATACAAGTTTCTTTTAAAAACTCATACAACCTCACATAGAGCTTATCACTTTTTAGTGACTGCTCAAGACCAAACATTTTTACTCTTTTTAATGCTTGGTTCAAAGTGTTCTTGTCTAAAAGAACAAGTCCTTTCAAGCTTAAACACATTCTAGCAAGTTTTTCGGAATTAAATCCGATTTTCTCGCAAACAGCGTCGCTACTTATCTTTCCATCATACCATTCCTTAAAAAGTGGTATGTTCTCTTTTGGGTTCAAAACCTTTTCTGCCAATTTCCAGTTGATATCTTCCTCAGAACTCGCAAACCCCTGCTCCAAAATCCAAGTGCTCATAATTTCTTTTTCATCAAGTAGTAATTCTGCTATACCATATTCTTCCAAAGTTTTGTTTTCTTTACCAAACTTAAACTCCGGATGCATCATAAGCCACTTGTGGAGGTTGACATATAGCATAAGTTCTTGCTCACAAGTTACCCCAAGTTCAACGGTGTTACCATTTACCTGAGTTTCCCCATACTTATGTACATTAACTTTTCTCTTTTTGTAACCGTTAAAGACATCAAGAATTTCAAATTTACCTACGGGCATATTAGAGATACCTCCATTTTTATATGCAAGTACAGCCATTTCTAAATGTTTTGGAATCATATATTTTATCCCTGTCTTGCACATGAAAAATGAAGTTGACGATCTCCACGAATTAGGGAATAACTTTTTCTTTACGTCTTCTCTAATTCTTCCCAGTCTGCAGGAGTCTGGGCGATTAACTCCATCCAGTTCCGCAAACCTGTAGACAGCACGCTGGACATCTTTAGGATATGAATCAACAAATGATTTAATCATATCATAAAGAATTTCTCCGTCATTTAATTTTGACAGAAATGATTCATTCAGTAAAATCATTGATTCGGGGAAAATATACATATTGTTTACTTCCCGAGTAACATCAATTCCTCTTACTTTGCCATTTCCGTCTATCTCGTTATAGAACAGCTCTTGATTTCTAATTACAATAAACCAAAGTCTTATCCATTTTACTCTTTCTACGACGGACATTTCTTCCGGAGCATCAAGCTTTGATGCCATCTTGTTTGCTGCCTCTTCGAAGGATACAGAATAACTCATTGCGTTCTCAACTGAACGTATACCGTCCATATAATTCTGTATCAAATTATTTATCTTTGAACGCTTTTTTTCATCATACTCTTCCTCAGACAATCCATAAAATATGCACATCTTTTTATAGATACTAGGATTATCTTTTTGAATGAAGTCCTTCATAAATTTTTTAACTCTAATTGCAGAAATTTTACCAGCAACATCACCTGGAGCTAAGTTTTGATAGATAGTCGCATATGCCCTAGCTTCGTTGTAGGAGAATTTGTCACGATCTATAACTCTTTCAAGCAACCGATCTACTTCATTTTCTCCCTCACTTTTTGCTAATGGAAATAACTTTTCTTTTGACATAACTTTTGACATAATTTTGTCCTCCTAAATCTATCTTAATTTTATTTGTTTGCGATTTTAATTGGCGACCTTGACGATCGCAAAGCGCAGGACCTTGTCGCCGAGCATGAAGCCCTGCTGCAGGACCTCGACCACGGTATTTTCGCCGCAGCTCTCGTCCTCAATGTGCATCACGGCGTTGTGCCGCTCGGGATCAAATTCTTTGCCCACGCAGTCGATCGGCGTGACGCCGAGCTTGGTGAGCGCTTCTTTATATTGGTTGAAGATCATCTCAAGCCCCTTCTTGTGGGGATCGTCGTCCTCCGCGCCGAACTGGGCGAGGCCGCGCTCGAGATTGTCGTACACCGGAAGCATACCCTTGATGGTGTCGATCTTCGCGTTGGCGTAGATGCCTTCCTTTTCCTTGGCGGTGCGCTTGCGGTAGTTATCGTATTCGGCTGCGAGCCGCAGATACTGGTCATGCTCCTCGGCAAGCTGCTTGGCAAGGCCCTCCATCTTCTCCATCTGCTCGCGCGTGACGGTGAAGGTCTCGGCCTTCGCCTCCTCCTTCTTATCCTCGGGGGGAAGCTCCTTTTCCTCGGCAGCCCCGGCCTGCGGCTCCTTTTCGGGGGTCTCGGGCTGTGCGTTCTGCTTATCCTTCTTCGGCATTTCTTACTCCTTCTCTTCCTTGGGCGGAAGCTCGCTTTTCCCGAACATCCGCGTCAGACTGTCTGCAAAGTAGCTCAACCGTGCGGTCACGGTGGCGTAATCCATTCTTGTGGGGCCGACCACACCGACCAGCCCGCGCATCCCGTCGCCGATGTCATAGCTGGCGACGACGACGCTCGTGTCGCGCAGTGCCTCGTTGACGTTTTCCGGCCCGATGAGGATCTTCAGCGGGGTGTCGTCCTCGGGGACCGGGAGATTTTCCTTGTTGTCCACAAAGAACGTCATCAGGTCGTGCGCTTTATCGAGGTCGCGGTACTCGGGCATCTTCAGAATCTGGCTCGCGCCGGTGGTGAACACGTCCTTTTTGGCGGCCTCCTCCAGAATTTCGGCGGCATAGCCGACCGTCGCGGAGAGCACCAGAAACAGCTCCGGCGCGATCTGATCGGAAAGCCCCATGAGCTTTGCGCTCATCTCCTCGCGGGACTGCTTGGTGAAGTGCGTGTTGAGCAGGGCGCTCAGATCGGTGAGCCGCGCGCGGTCGAACGCGAGCGGCGAGCGCTGCAGCTGGGACTTCACGCGGCTGTCGTCCGTCATCACGACGGTGATGAAGCTCGTGTCGTCCACGCCCAGCAGCTCGAAGCGCTTGACGGTCACGCCGCTTTTGCCCTCGGCGACCGCGTAGGCGGGATAATCGACGATGGAGGATACCATCTGCCCGGCCTGCGAGATCATGCTGCC
>ENA-ORSB01002329-ORSB01002329.1-human-gut-metagenome-genome-assembly--contig:-NODE-2329-length-15371-cov-3.777814_pt1 | contig 15371 bp, 17 predicted proteins | sample MGYA00242180_ERZ509144 | MGnify/ENA primary metagenome ERZ509144 (study PRJEB26280, sample SAMEA2338661) | human gut metagenome | biome: human gut; feature: human-associated habitat; material: faeces...
CACATTGGTGTGCGCACTGCTCTTTGCAGGTGGCATCTACTACCTGATGCATTCTTTAATCCGCTTCCGCAACCGCCGCAACTAAGAGGAAGGAGACCACAACATGAAAAAGAACTTTCTTCTTGCCTGCCTGATCTCTGCCGTGTTCGCAGCTCCTGCGGGTGCCTGGGAACTTTGGGATCAATTTAAAGCAACGAATCTTACGCCCGAAGGCCGCGTCGTTGACTACAGCGAAGCCAAGCTGATTACGACTTCTGAAGGACAGTCCTACGGGATGTTCTTCGCTCTGGTTGCCAATGACAAAAAGGCTTTTGACGAGATGTTTGCCTGGACGGAAAAGAATCTCGGCGAAAATCAGCCTGCTTGGCTTTGGGGTATTCCGGACGGCAAGCCCAATGGAACAGGCAAGATCTTGGATACCAACAACGCCACCGACTCGGACATGTGGATTGCCTACTGTCTGATCGAAGCGGCCCGCATCTGGAATGATCCTTCCTACCTTCCGAAGGCTGACGGTTACCTTGCCAAGCTTAAAGAGCTCGTTCGTGACGTGCCGACCGTCGGCAAGATCATCCTTCCGGGCCGCGTCGGATTTGAAGAGAAGGGCGTGATCACCATCAACCCAAGCTACTATCCGCCGCACATCCTGCGCCGCTTTGCCGATTACGATCCGTATTGGCTCCCGGTGCTGGAAGGTTCCATCAACGCCATGGTGCGCTGCTCTCCGAGCGGTGTGGCGCCGGACTGGGCTAAATTTGACGCTCAGGGACGCCTTGTCGATCCTCAGCAGATGGAAGGCAGCTACAACGCCATCCGAACCTACCTGTGGTCCGGCATTCTGTCGCCTAAAGATCAGAACTATGAAGTGCTGATGCGCCAGTACGAACCGATGATTAATCTCGTCAAGGCAACCAATATTCCGCCTGAAAAAGTCAACATCGGCGACATGACTGTCAACAATCGTCAGGTCAATGCTTTCGGCGCCTGCTTTCTGCCCTATGTGGCTGCAGATAAGGCCGGTGCGGTGATTCGTACGGTGCTCACCTCGACGGAAATGAAGGGCGATAATTATTACCGCAACGTGCTGACTGTTTTCGGTCTGGGCTTTGATAACCGCACCTATGCCTTCGACGAGAAGGGGCGCCTGATTCTGCCTACCGACAACGTGGCCGTTAAAACAATGACACCTAAAAACAACTAATAAAGTTAAGTTCTGAGCATGGCTGCGACTGAAAAAAACAAGCAGACGAAAGTGAAATGGACCGGCCTCGGTCTGTGGAATGTATTTTTTATCGGAGAATTTTTACTCGGAGGGTTCGGATATCTCTCGCTGAACCTTCTGCAGAATGTTCTGCTCTTGGTTTTTGTCCTCTTCCCGATCGGCAACCGCTATCTGCGCTGGTTTCGTACTTTAGTTGCCGTGGTCTGTGCAGCCGCATTGGTTTACTCCGAAAGCTGGCTGCCGGGGTTGGACAGCATTCGAGGCAACTTCCATAACCTTGCGGCGATGGAAAGCGGCTATCTCCTCGACTCAGCTCTGAACTTTTTGAACTTTGAGATGATCGGCGCCGGAATCGCGCTCATCATCATCTATTACGCAATCCGTGACTATATCCGCGTGACGACGTTTACTATCGGCTATTTGTTTATTCTTCTTTGCGCACCGCTTTGGCAGCCCTTTGTGGCCCAGCTCAGAGCACCGGCGCCGGCAACTGAGGTTGTCGCTTCAGTTGACAACGCCAAGAAACCGGCAGAAGAAGAAAAGAAGAGCGACCTCATTCCTCAGACTGCTGAACCTACCTCAAAGAATCTCGATGAATGGCTGAAGCGTTTCCACGACACGGAAAAAGACCGCAGAGCCGAGTGGCCGGACAAGCTGGCGAAAGATTCAACGCCGTTCGATATTCTTCTGCTGAATATCTGCTCACTTTCCAACGACGACTTGAAGGCCGTGGGTCTGGAAAATCACGAAGTTCTCAAGCAGTTCAATATCCGCTTCGAGAACTTTAACTCCGCGACATCTTATTCCGGTCCGGCTGCGCTGCGTCTGCTGAAGTCGGTCTGCGGACAGCCTTCTCATGAAGATCTGTACGAAGGCCGCAATCCCGACTGCGAAATCATGAACCGTCTGGCTCGTTTGGGCTACAACCAGCACGTTTTCATGGACCACAGCGGTAAGTACGACAACTTCTATCAAAGTCTGCGTCATCTGGCCGGGCTTTCACCGCAGCTTGCGGAAATGAAGTATCCGAAGCGCTATGACTCTTTTGACGAAGAGCCGATCGGGGACGCCCGCGCCGTCTTTAAGGATTACGAAAACACCATTGCTGCGGACAAGGGCGGCAGAAGTGCAACCTTTATCAACATGATCGCGCTGCATGACGGCAACCGTTTTGCCAACAAGCGCCGTTTAGCTCCGTTCAAACCCAGAGCTCAGGCCATGCTCGATGACTTAGGCAGCCTGATTACCGATCTGGAAAAGAGCGGACGCAAGGTCATGCTGGTTGTTGTGCCGGAGCATGGCGCAGCGGAAAAGGGCGACAAGGTTCAGGTCGCGCACTTGCGTGATATTCCGAGCCCGGCCATTACACATGTGCCTGCTTTGGTGAAATTCATCGGCGTAACGCCCGCAGACAGCCCGGTTACCGTAGATACTAAGACGAGCTATCTTGCCGTGAGCTCTCTGATCGGCCGTGTTCTAGAGACTAACTACTTCGGAAAACCGGAAGGGGAAGTTCCTCTGAAAGACCTTGTGAAAGACCTGCCGCAGACGCATTCTGTTTCTGAGAATGCCAATGCCAAGGTCGTGAACTATAAAGGCAAGGACTACGTCAAGATGGATAACAAAGATTGGCGCGAATACGCTAAGTAAAAATCTAAAAATCATTGCCGTGATCTTGGTTAAACTCGAGATCACGCTTTAAACTCATTTTGTCCATAAATTAAGAGAGTTAACGCGGAGGTTAACGCTCAAGACGCTGATTCGATTGGAGTTGTTCAGTGCAAAAATTAGTTATCACCGGCGGTGTCGCGCTTGAAGGTGAGATCAAAGCTTCCGGAGCTAAGAATGCGGCTCTTCCCCTTTTGGCTTGCGCACTTCTTACAGATGAGCCGATGACTTTTGTGAACGTGCCGGATCTGGCTGACGTTCATACCATGCTTAAGCTTTTAGAGGAACTCGGCTGCAAGGTCACGCAGGAAGGTCATAAAGTGACGATCGATGCCTCGCATATTACTTCAACCGAAGCTCCTTATGATTTAGTTAAAACGATGCGTGCTTCCATTCTGGTGCTCGGCCCGCTGCTCGCACGCTTCGGAAAGGCCCAAGTGTCGCTGCCCGGCGGATGCTCGATCGGAGCTCGTCCTGTAGATCAGCACATCAAAGGTCTCAAAGCACTCGGGGCCGATATTTCTATTGAACACGGCTACGTCACGGCGCATGCTGACAAGCTTATCGGCACCAATATCGTGACCGACATGGTGACTGTGACCGGCACGGAAAATCTGTTAATGGCCGCCGTTCTGGCCGAAGGCACAACCGTGCTCGCCAACGCTGCCCGTGAACCCGAAGTCGCTGACTTGGCGAACTGTCTGGTGAAGATGGGTGCCAAGATCAAGGGCATCGGATCTCCTCAGATGGAAATCGAAGGCGTCAAAAAACTTCACGGAACGACTTACCGCGTGATTTCCGACCGTATCGAAGTCGGAAGCTTCCTGGTTGCCGCCGTGATGACTAAAGGCAAAGTTCGAGTGACAGACTGCGATCCCCATACGCTGACCGCAGTGATCGAGAAGCTCGAAGAAGCCGGCGCCAAAGTAACCGTCGGAGATGATTGGATCGAGGTTGACGGCACAGGGGAACATCAGGCTGTGGATATCCGCACGGCTCCGTATCCCGGATTCCCGACCGACATGCAGGCCCAGTTCATGGCGCTCAATACGACAGCCAAGGGTGCTTCGCACGTTGCCGAAACGATTTTTGAGAACCGCTTTATGCACGTACCCGAACTGCAACGTTTGGGGGCCGATATCACCATTGACGGCAACAATGCCGTGGTGCGCGGCGTCGATCTTCTTTCCGGAGCCCCGTTGATGGCAACCGACCTGCGCGCCAGTGCTGCGCTCGTGATTGCCGCTTTAGCAGCCGACGGCGAATCGACGGTGGATCGTATTTATCACTTGGATCGCGGCTACGAAAAAATGGAGCAGAAACTTTCGTCCCTCGGCGCCAAGATTAAGAGAGTAAAAGCATGATTACGTTGGCATTATCAAAGGGAAGAATCTTTACTGAGACGCTTCCGTTTTTGGCCGCAGCCGGAATTTATCCGTTAGAAGATCCGGAAACTTCCCGCAAGCTCATTATCGGAACCAATAATCCGGATCTGAGAATCGTGGTTGTCCGCGCGAGCGACGTCCCGACCTACGTCCAGTACGGCGCAGCCGACATGGGCGTTGCCGGCAAGGACTCCTTGTACGAACACGGCGGCGCCGGTCTTTATGTACCTTTGGACCTCAATATCGCCAAATGCCGCATGTGCGTAGCCTGTCCCCGCGATTTTGACTACGCCGCCCGCGTCAAACGCGGTGCACGCTTAAGAATCGCGACCAAGTACATGAAGTACTCGAGAGACTACTATGCGCGCGTCGGTGTGCATGTTGATCTCATCAAACTCTACGGCTCGATGGAGTTAGCTCCGATTTCCGGTTTGTCGGACGCCATTGTTGACTTGGTGAGTACCGGAGCAACACTTAAAGCAAACAACTTAGTTGAGGTGGAGACGATTGACTACATCTCCTCCCGCCTCATCGTCGGCAGTACCGCAATGAAGTTGAAGCGCCAGGAACTGCTGCCCTTAATCGAAATTTTTGCAAACACGGTGAAAAAAGAATGAGCATTAGAAGATTGAATACACAGCAGCCTGATTTCGCGGCCAAATTCTCTGAGCTTGTTGCAGTCGACAGCTCTGTTGATCCCGAAATCACACGCCGCGCCGAAGCCATCGTTCAGGATGTCCGCGCCAGAGGGGACGAGGCCGTCCTTGAGTACACCAATCGTTTCGACCATATGGACGCCAAGAGCGTTGCCGAATTCCGTCTGACCGAAGACGACCTGAAAGAAGCTCTTGAAACGCTTCCGAAAGACCAGAAAGACGCCCTGACTCAGGCTGCTCAACGTATCCGCGAGTTCCACGAACACGAACTCGGACAGAGCTGGTCCATTACGGAAGAAGACGGAACAAAGCTCGGCATCCGCTACATTCCGCTCGATTCCGTCGGTCTCTATGTTCCTGGCGGTAAAGCCGCGTACCCGTCTTCCGTTCTGATGAACGCCATGCCTGCTCACGTTGCCGGCTGCAAGAAGATTGTGATGGTTGTTCCGACTCCGGGCGGCAAACCCAATCAGCTCGTTCTTGCCGCGGCCTGCCTGGCCGGCGTTAAAGAGTGCTACACCATCGGCGGCGCGCAAGCCATTGCCGCTTTGGCTTACGGCACGGAAACTATTCCTGCCGTTGACAAGATCGTCGGACCGGGCAACGCCTACGTGGCTGCTGCCAAGCGCTATGTGTTCGGTACCGTCGGCATTGATATGATCGCCGGTCCTTCTGAAATTCTGGTGATTTGCGACGGTAAGACCAATCCTGACTGGATTGCTATGGATCTTTTCAGCCAGGCTGAACACGATGAATTGGCTCAGGCGATTTTGCTGACGGACGACGCTGAATTTGCCGATAAAGTTGCCGAATCCATTGATCGTCAGATTGAAGGCATGTCCCGCAAAGACATCATTTCCGCTTCGCTCAATAACCGCGGCGCCATCATCGTGACGCGCTCGATCGAAGAAGCCTGCAAGGTTGCCGATACGATCGCGCCCGAACACTTGGAACTTTCCGTTCAGGACGCCGACAAATACATTGATCAGATTCACCACGCCGGTGCGCTCTTCGTCGGTCCTTATACCTGCGAAGCCTTAGGCGACTACTGCGCCGGTCCGAACCACGTTCTTCCGACTTCGCGTACCGCCCGCTACTCCTCTCCGCTGGGGGTCTGGGACTTCCAGAAACGCATGAGCGTTCTGAAGGTCAGCAAACACGGCGCAGAAAAACTCGGCCGTATTGCCGACGTGCTGGCTCGGGGCGAATTCCTGACGGCTCACGCCGCCAGCGCTATGTACCGCGTTCACGATCTGGAAAAGAAATAAGGATTTCATTATGACGAGACGAGCCGATGTAAAGCGTCAGACGGCGGAAACATCGATCCTGGTATCGATGGATCTTGACGGCACCGGTAAAGCCGATATTCGTACAGGTATCGGATTCTTCGATCATATGCTGCACCAGATCGCACGCCACGGTCAGATCGATTTGACCGTGATGTGCGACGGCGATCTGCATATCGACGGACATCATTCCGTAGAAGATATCGGAATCGCGATGGGCCAGTGTCTGGCCAAGGCGTTAGGAGACAAAGCCGGAATCACGCGTTTCGGCTCTGCCTACGTGCCGCTTGATGAAGCGCTCTCGCGCACGGTTCTGGATATTTCCGGCCGCCCATATTTGGTCTGGAATGTCGATTTTACTGCCGCGATGATCGGCGAGCTTGATACTCAGCTGCCGAGAGAATTCTTCCTGGCGCTTGCCAACAATGCCCGCATTACGCTTCACATTGACAATCTGCGCGGCATCAATGCGCACCATCAGTGCGAGTCCGTCTTTAAATCCTTCGGCCGCGCAGTGCGCATGGCCTGCGAGTACGATCCTCGCGCCCGCAACGTTATCCCGTCTACAAAGGGTGTGTTATGAAAATAGCCATCGTTGACTACGGCTCCGGCAATCTGCGCAGCGTCAGCAAAGCCATTGAAAAAATTGCGCCGGTCAGCACGCAGGTACTGGTAACCGGAGATCCCGAAGAGGTTCTGAAAGCGGACCGCGTGGTCTTCCCCGGACAAGGCGCGATGCCTGACTGCATGAAAAATCTTCGCACAACCGGTATGGAAGAGGCGGTGCGTGACGCGATTCGCAACAAACCGTTCTTTGCCGTATGTGTAGGCGAGCAAATGCTCTTCGAACACAGTGAAGAAGGCGATACGCCGGGCCTGGGGATTTTCCCGGGCGACGTCGTTCGCTTTGCTTCCGACCGTGTGGATCAAACCGGTGCACGCCTCAAAGTTCCTCAGATGGGCTGGAATCAGGTGACGCAGACCCGCGAACATCCCATGTGGAACGGTATCACCAACGGTGCTTGGTTTTATTTTGTTCACAGCTATTACGCCAAACCGACAGAAGCAGACTTGACCGTCGGAACGACGTTCTACGGTGAGGAAGTCACCGTGGCTGTCGCCCGCGACAACGTTTTTGCAACGCAGTTCCATCCTGAAAAAAGCGCTGCGGTCGGTTTAGCTCTCTATCAAAACTTTTTGACTTGGAATCCTTAACGAGTATTTATCATGTTGTTAATTCCCGCTATTGACATTAAAGACGGACACTGTGTTCGTCTTCGCCAGGGAGATTTAACTTCCAACATTACTGTCTTCAACACTGACCCCGTTGCTCAGGCCCGTCATTGGGTTGAGCTCGGCGCCGAACGTCTGCATCTGGTTGACTTGGACGCGGCCAGAAGCGGAAAGCCCGTGAACCTTTCCGTGATCCGCAAGATCTGCAATGAATTCGCAGAAGACGTTGAAATTGAAGTCGGCGGCGGTATGCGCACGCTGGAGCGCGTCGGCGAAGTGCTCGACCTCGGCGTGGACTATGTCGTGATCGGAACGGCTGCCGTGAAAGCTCCGGGATTCCTGCATGACGTCTGCAGTGAGTACGGCGGCAGCGTTATCGTTTCTCTGGATGCCAAGGACGGCATGGTCATGACCGACGGCTGGACAAAGAACACCGGTCACTCTGCCACTGACTTAGCCAAAAAATTCGAGGGCTACGGTGTGGACGCCATCCTTTACACCGACATTAGCCGTGACGGTATGCTCACCGGCTGCAATGTCGAGGCAACCGCCGAATTAGCGAGCCAGCTCTCTATCCCCGTTATCGCCTCCGGCGGTATCCGTGATTTGGACGACATCCGCAAGCTGCTTGCCGTTGAGGACGACGGCGTGACGATGGCGATTTTGGGCCGCTCTCTTTACGAGGGTACCTTGGACTTCACACAGGCGCTTGATTTAGTCGAAGCGACAGAAGCCGCCAAAGACAATCAGGCCGATCTCGAAGGATAAATTCATGCTCGCAAAACGCATCATTCCGTGTTTGGACGTCACCGGAGGCCGCGTGGTCAAAGGAACGAATTTCGTCGACCTCAGAGACGCCGGAGACCCGGTGGAAATTGCTCGCCGCTATGACGAGCAGGGCGCCGATGAACTGACCTTTCTGGACATCACGGCGACTTCTGACGAAAGAGATTTGATCCTCAAAGTTATTGAAGACGTTGCGGCTCAGGTCTTTATTCCGCTGACTGTCGGCGGAGGGGTGCGTAAAGCAGAAGACGTCCGCCGTCTGTTGAATGCCGGCGCAGATAAAGTCTCGATTAACTCCGCAGGCGTGAATAATCCCGATCTGATTGCCGAGACCTCTTCGATCTACGGCAGTCAGGCCATTGTGGTTGCCATCGATGCCAAGCGCAGAGGCGACGGAACTTGGGAGGTTTATACGCGGGGCGGAAGAACGCCGACGGGCATTGACGCGGTTGAATGGGCCAAGAAGGTTGAAAAGCTCGGCGCCGGCGAGATTCTTCTCACCAGTATGGACGGCGACGGAACAAAGGCCGGTTTTGATCTGGAATTAACGCGCGCCGTGAGCGACTCCGTATCGATTCCCGTGATCGCCTCGGGCGGCGTCGGAAATCTGCAGCATTTGGTCGACGGCATTGTCGTGGGCCATGCGGACGCCGTACTTGCCGCTTCGATTTTCCACTTCGGTGAATACACGATCGAAGAGGCTAAGCGTTACATGCAGGATCGCGGTATTCCTGTCCGTCTTGACTAAGGACCGGTCATGATTGAAGAAGTTCGCTTTAATGCCGACGGCCTGGTGCCTGTGATTGCGCAGGATGCCCATGACGGCACGATCCTGATGCTGGCTTGGGCCAATAAAGAAGCTCTGGAAGAGACCTTGGAGACCGGATTCGGCACCTATTTCTCACGTTCCCGTCAGAAGCTTTGGCGCAAAGGCGAACAAAGCGGGAACCGTCAAAAAGTTTTTGAGGTTTTGCTCGACTGTGACGGGGACTCCGTTATTTACAAAGTTGAGCAAAAAGGAAACATTGCCTGTCATACCGGCCACAGAAGCTGCTTTTACCGCAGCTGGGACGGCAAAGACTGGAAAGAGAATGCTCCTGTCCTGAAGTCTCCGGAAGAGATGTACGGCAAGGAACATCACTAAAGGAATAAAAAATGGAACGCGTTCCTGTTATCAGCGAAATTGCCGACGTCATCGACAGCCGCAAGGGCGGAGACCCGAAGGTCAGTTACGTTGCCAAATTATTTTCGAAAGCCCCGGATGCCGCTTTAAAGAAGGTCGGTGAGGAAGCCACAGAAGTCGTGATGGCCGCAAAAGACGGCGATCGTGATCATTTGATTTATGAAACTGCCGACCTTTGGTTCCATTCCATGGTCGTGCTTTCTCAGGCCGGAATCCGTCCCGAAGAAGTGCTTCAGGAACTCGCCCGCAGAGAGGGAACCTCAGGTTTGGTCGAAAAAGCGAATCGAAAAGAATCGTGAGAAAGAGTTAATAACAACCCTAAGGTAGGGTTATCCATATTGAGCCAACGGCTGAATTCTTTAAAAATATAAAAGTAACTCGGAGAATGGTATGCAAAAGGAAGATTGCCTTTTTTGCAAAATCGCAAGGGGAGAGATCCCTTCCCAAAAAGTTTATGAAGATGACGAAGTGATTGCCTTTAAAGACATTCACCCTGCTGCACCTGTTCATCTCCTGATTATCCCCAAACAGCATTACGACTCTTTAGCCGTCATGGGCAAAGCAGAAGAGCCGCTTTTAGGTAAAATGCTGGCTTTAGCGCCTGTGTTGGCAAAAGAAGCGGGTGCAAATAACGGCTTCCGCGTCGTGATCAACACCGGACATGACGGTGGTCAGGAAGTAAATCATATTCACGTACATGTCTTGGGCGGCCCGCGTCCTTGGACAAAACTCTAGGAGTAAAAAATGGGTTCTCTTTCCATTTGGCATTGGTTAGTTGTGCTGGTTATCGTTGTTTTGATTTTCGGTACCAGCAAACTTAAGAACATGGGTAAAGACCTCGGCGGTGCCGTTAAGGGCTTCAAAGAAGGCATGAAGGAAGCTCAGGACGAACCGGCCAAACCGGCTCAGGTTGCCGAGCAGAAACCGGTTGAAGCACCTGCTGCTAAGGAAGAAGCTAAACCTGAAGAAAAGAAACAGGCTTAATTCAACACGATTGAGTACATATGCTTGATTTAAGCATGGGCGAAATCGGGGTCATCGCGGCCATCGCGTTGGTCGTCCTCGGCCCCGACAAACTCCCTCAGGTAGCAAAAACTGCAGGCTCTCTTATGGGGAAAGCCCAGAGGTTTGTCTCGCAGGTTAAAAATGATATCGACAAAGAAGTCGAACTTTCTGAACTGAAGAAAATTCAGGAAGATGCCAAAAAGATGGCGAGCGACCTTCAGTCGAGTCTGAAGAACACCACCGACTCCATTGAAAAACAGGTCAGCGATGTGCGGGACTCCGTCACTTCCGCCGGCCAGGAAGTCAAGTCCACGATGGACAACGCCTCCAAGGAGCTTAAGGACCAGTGGATGGAATCCACCGCTCCGAAGGCCGAGCTTTCAATGGAGAACATCGTAGACGGTACCGCTAAGACCGAGGCAGCTTCTGCCTCTACCGGCCTTGGCAAGGATGCCGCCTGGGAAAATCTCGACAAGTCGGTCAACACCTCTATGCTGGAAAAAGCTTTCGATTGGGGTGCTTCCGACATCAAGCCGACTCTGCCTCAGGAACTGAGCGGTCCGGCTCCTACAGTCGAATCCTACAATTTCGGACAAGCGCCGGCCAATACGCCGATGACAGATCCCAACGCTTCCACGCTTGCCGATTTAATGCGTGAAATCAATGCGCTCAAGCAGCAGGTTGAGGCCCAGAAGGTTGCTTCTGTTCCCAAGACCGGCGCCGGACGCTTTGCACCGCGCAGTCACGTTAACAAAACCCGTATTTCACGTGTTTAAGAATGAGTGATAAAGATTTGGTAGAACGCCCGGAAGACGGGCCGGAAGATGACCGCGAGCAGACACTCGTCGCTCATTTGATTGAGCTGCGCTCCCGTATTGTCCGTATGGCTGTGTCGGTTCTGCTGGTTTTTGCCTGCTTGTCGCCGTTCATGAAGCAGATTTTCGACTACCTTAGCAAGCCGTTGATGGTGGCTTTGCCTCAGGGCGCAAAACTGCTGGCCACCGGTGTGATCGCGCCGTTTATGGTGCCGCTGAAAGTGACATTGTTTGTCGCTTTTGTGATTGCACTGCCTTATGTGCTGTGGCAGCTTTGGGGCTTCATTGCTCCCGGACTTTATCGGAAAGAGAAGAAACTGGCCGCTCCGATCATTATTTCGAGCTTGGTCATGTTCTTCCTTGGAATGGCATATTGCTATTTCATCGTGTTCCGTATGGTGTTTCAGTTCATTGCCGGATTCTCTCCGAACTCCGTGAACTTCGCACCGGACATTGATTCGTACTTCAGCTTTGTGCTGGCGCTGTTCTTGGCGTTCGGCTTGACGTTTGAAGTGCCGATTATTGTGGTTGTTTTAAACCGCATGGGCATTACTTCGATTTCAAAGCTGAAGAAGGCTCGTCCCTATATGGTTGTCGGTGCCTTCGTTCTGGCTGCTATTGTGACGCCGCCGGACGTCCTTTCTCAGTGCTTACTGGCTTTGCCGCTGGTGATCCTTTATCAAGTCGGTATATGGCTGTGCGCCGTATTCGGCAAGAAGGACGAGCCTGAGGAAGAAAACGCAGAATCGTCCTAAATAGGAAAATGAGAGCAGGCTGATCCGCCTGCTCTTTCTGTTTGAGGACAGAAATCTTCTAACGCCTAACCACAAGTTTTAATCTCCGGTTGTCCTCTCGCTCAGGCGTTCGGTCATAACTGTAAACATCTTAGAGGCGTTGCCTGCGTTACGGTTTTTTCACTATTAATCTATAATTTTTTCACGAATAGACAGTGAGATAACACTGTTTGGTGAATTTAGAATAACGTGGGTGCTTATAAAGACCGATGACTCAGACGGATATCAAACCGTTTACTAAAGAGGATCTCGAGCAGGCAGATGTGCAGCTGCTTCGTGACGGCCGATGGGGAAATGCCCGGGTGTCAGTGGCTAACATCAATGGTAAGCGCTGGACAATCAAAGACTTTTCCGATCGCCATTGGCTTGTAAAAAACAGTTTTGCTAAGTTTGTGCTTTGGCGTGAACTGAAAGCGGTCCGCAAGCTTCACGGCCTCGAAGGCGTTCCGACGGAAGCCTTCATGGTGACGCCGCATATGCTTGCGATTGAATATATTCCCGGCCGCGTTTTAAACCGTGTTCCGAAGGAAGAGGTTTCTCCGACTTTTTTGGAAGAATGCGAGGAGATTATTCGTTCGATCCATGCCCGGCATCTGGTTCATTTGGATACCCGCGGAACCAGCAACTGGGTCATGCAGGTCAACGGAAAGCCCGCGTTGATTGATTTTCAGGCAAGCGTAGATACGCAAGGTCTTCCTCAAAAGATTCGTTCTTTTATGGAAGACATGGATATCGGCGGTGTTTATAAGAAGTGGAAGAAGTATTGCCCGGATGAGATGGGCGAGTTCCGCGAGAAGGAAAACGAACGCATTGCCAAGCTCAGAAAGCTCTGGGTCCTTCGCGGATACTTCGGCGTGAAAAAGCGCAATGCCAAACACGGCAAGCCGATTGACAACTAATTAACGAACACTATAACCAGCTTATTTTTATGGCTCAATTTGTATACACAATGAACCGCGTGGGCAAAATTGTTCCGCCCAAGCGACAAATTCTTAAAGACATTTCCCTGTCTTTCTTCCCGGGCGCCAAAATCGGCGTCTTAGGTTTAAACGGCGCGGGTAAATCTACGCTGCTCAAGATTATGGCCGGCGTGGATACCGAAATTGAAGGCGAAGCCATTCCGATGCCCGGCATCAAGATCGGTTACCTGCCGCAGGAACCGGTTCTTGATCCTGAAAAAACCGTTCGCGAAACGGTTGCCGAAGGTCTAGGCGACATTTTCGACGCTCAGGAAAAACTTAATAAAGTTTACGAGGCTTATGCCGATCCTGACGCCGACTTCGACGCTTTAGCTGCCGAGCAGGCTCGTCTGGAAGCCATCATCGCGACCGGCGGTACCAACGCCGATACACAGATGGAAATTGCTGCTGACGCACTTCGCCTGCCGCCCTGGGATGCCAAGATCGGCAATCTTTCCGGCGGTGAAAAGCGCCGTGTGGCTCTGTGCCGCTTGTTGCTGTCTAAACCGGATATGCTCCTTCTCGACGAACCGACCAACCACCTCGACGCTGAAAGCGTGGACTGGCTTGAGCAGTTCCTGCAGCACTTCCCCGGAACCGTGGTCGCCGTGACCCACGATCGCTACTTCCTGGACAACGCTGCCGAGTGGATTCTTGAATTGGACCGCGGACACGGCATTCCTTGGAAGGGCAACTATTCCTCCTGGCTCGATCAGAAGGAGCAGCGTTTAGAGCTGGAACAGAAGAAAGAAGACGCCCGTATCAAGGCCATGAAGCACGAACTTGAATGGGTTCGTCAGAATGCCAAGGGCAGACAGGCCAAGAGCAAAGCTCGTCTGAACCGCTTCGAAGAAATGTCGAGCTACGAATATCAGAAGCGTAACGAGACCAACGAAATCTTTATTCCGGTGGCTGACCGCCTCGGTGATAAAGTCATCGAATTCAAGAACGTTTCTAAGGGCTTCGGCGATCGTCTCCTGATCGACGATCTGAGCTTCTCGATTCCTCCCGGCGCGATTGTCGGCGTGATCGGCCCGAACGGTGCCGGTAAGTCCACGCTCTTTAAGATGATCACCGGCAAAGAAACTCCGGATTCCGGCGAAATCGATATCGGACCGACCGTTAAACTCAGCGCAGTTTCTCAGACCAGAGAATCTCTTCCGAACGATAAGACCGTTTGGGAAGCCGTTTCCGACGGTCTGGATATTCTGAAGGTTGGCAAATTCGAAATGCCGAGCCGTGCGTATCTCGGCCGCTTTAACTTTAAGGGCGGAGATCAGCAGAAGATCGTCGGGACGCTCTCAGGCGGTGAACGCGGACGTCTCCATATGGCCAAAACGCTTCTTGCCGGCGGCAACGTTCTTCTTCTTGACGAACCGTCTAACGACTTGGACGTTGAAACCCTCCGTGCTCTGGAAGAAGCGCTGCTGGAATTTGCCGGCTGCGCCATGGTCATTTCTCATGACCGCTGGTTCTTAGACCGTATCGCTACACACATTCTGGCTTTTGAAGGCGACTCCAAGGTCGAATTCTTCGCCGGCAACTATACGGAATACGAAGCAGACAAGAAACGCAGACTCGGAGATGCGGCAACACCGCACAGACTGCGCTTCAAACCGCTCAAGCACTAAGCGTCAATATGACTATTGCTCAAGGGAAAATTTCTCTTGACGACCGGGGCTGTGCTTACAGCCCCGAGTTCGGCGATGTTTATGCATCCAAAGACGGGGCTTATGAACAGTCCCGTTTTGTTTTTTTGGGCGGAAACCGGCTGCCCGAGAGATGGCAGGGAAGAGATCAGTTTACGATTGTTGAAAACGGGTTCGGCCTCGGCACGAATTTTTTGACGACGCTGAAAGCGTGGCGGGAAGATCCGCAGAGAAGCGGCAAACTGTTTTATTTGGCCGTAGAAGGATTTCCCCTTCAAGCATCGGATATCAAAACATTTGCCTCTTCTAGCCTGAAAGCGCAAGCCGAAGAGTTGGCAGGCAAATGGCCGACTCTGACCCCGGGTGTTCATCGACTGACGTTCGATGAAGGGCGCGTCGTCTTAGATCTCTACTTTATGCCGTCTTCCGCGGCAGCTAAAAAACTTTCCGGCGCTTTTGATGCTTTCTATCCGGACGGCTTCTCGCCTAAGAAGAATCCGGAGATGTGGGAGCCCAGACTGCTCAAGGCGATTTGTTCGCACGCTCGAGAAGGTTCCACACTGGCGACTTGGTGCGTGGCTTCGGCCGTCAGAAAGGCTTTTACGGAAGCGGGATTCGCGATCCAAAAGGTTCCGGGTTTCGGACACAAGTCAGAAATGACCGTCGGCCGCTTTGAACCTAAGTTCAAGCATCGCCGCTCAACGACATTTTTAAATTCAGTCGAAAAACC
>ENA-ORSB01002332-ORSB01002332.1-human-gut-metagenome-genome-assembly--contig:-NODE-2332-length-15359-cov-3.199817_pt1 | contig 15359 bp, 11 predicted proteins | sample MGYA00242180_ERZ509144 | MGnify/ENA primary metagenome ERZ509144 (study PRJEB26280, sample SAMEA2338661) | human gut metagenome | biome: human gut; feature: human-associated habitat; material: faeces...
TTGAGGCAGGCATTTTCAATTCGGTGTCTTTCGGGCTGAACGAATGGGTCGTTATTCTGCTTTTGCCGCTGGTTTCGGCGGCGCTGGTGGCGGCGACGGCGTACATAACGGTGGTCAGGACGCTCCGGAGTATGGTGTAACATCTCGTAAAGGCTTTAAGGCTAAAGGAATTGTGCAGATGGTTCGGCGGGCGCGGCGTGACGAAAACGGATTGGTTAAAAGAACTGTGAAAAATTTGAGAAAAATGAAGTTACTGAAAAAAATTGGCGTGTTTTTGAGTATACTGGGCGCAATGTCTGTTTTGGCGCTCGGGTTTTATCTGACGACAAACAATATTTATTTTATTGACGGAAACCCGGCAGACTTCTCCCTGTACGGCTGGGGCGGAATGTTTGCGGTCTGGGCTGCCGGCGTTTGGCAATGGCGAAAAGGAAACAGCTTTCTGATTACTTTTGCCGCGCAGCTGGCTGTCGTCTGTTTTGTTCTCGACTGTTGGCGGCTGCTGATATTTGCTTATTCGCCGGAAATGCGGCCGTGGGTTAAAGGGATAATCTGGGGAGAAGCGGCGTTTTTGCTTCTTTCGCTTTGTCTCAGGAACGGAATGCTCGCTCTGGTAACTTTGCCGGCATGGTTTCTGGCGTGGCAAGGCGGAAGCATTGTGTTGCAGTTTTTTATGCCGAATGCGCAGATGTTTGCCGTCGCTTTGGGAATACTGTTTCTCGGGTTGACGATGCAGTTTTTGCTTAAACGGTGGAAGGTTTTGTTGTTATTGTTGGCGATTATATCAGGGGGAATGTTTTTGTGGCATTGGTATAATCTTCCGGGAATACATTTTTATGAGGCCAAAGTCAAAGAGCCCGCAGAGGACGTTAAGGTCAGCGTGGTTGTTCCCGTATATAACGGCGAGCGTTTTTTGAAGCAGTGTTTGGACAGTATTCGCAGACAGACGCTGAAAGATATTGAAATTATCTGCGTTAACGACGGGTCGACGGACGGCTCGGCAGAAATATTGGCGGAATACGCGGCGCATGATGCCAGATTTAAAATAATTACGCAGGAAAACAAGTATATCGGTGCGGCGCGCAATGCAGGCATCTCCGCGGCGCAAGGCGAGTACATCGGTTTTGTAGACCAGGACGACACGGTGTCGGCGGATTATTTTGAGGATTTGTACCAAACGGCGAAAGCGTACGACGCCGATGTTGCGATTGCGGGAAACGTGTTCCAAAACACAACCAGGGGATACAAGCGCAGAATCAGCAACAAAGATGACTTGTTTGTAAAACAAAATAAAGTTATTGAAGCGAGGGCGAAGAATGTAAACCGTCTCAGAAAATTTGTATGGGATAGAATTTACAGGCGTTCCTTTTTGGAAAAATATAAAGTTTCAAGTTCCCTTTATCGGATTTTGTATGAGGATTATTATTTCTTTATAAGTGTTATGACACATAATCCCAAGATTGTTGTAGCGGAAAACGCCGAATATTATTTCCGCAGGTACCATGTTTCGGAAAGCCACGGCAGAAAAAGAAGGTTTAGCAATGATCTCTTTCCCCTTTTTAAGGATGTTGACAAACTGATTATTCAGGCGGGAAAAGACAAGGAAAAGGATTGGACGGATTTTGCGAAGGAGATGAGGGAGAGGTATATGCTTAATTATTACGAGAATATTTTGGACGAAGATAAAGCCCTGATGCGGGAACAATATAAGAAATTTTATCCTGATGACGGTTTTGATTTTGATAAAGCTCTGGAAGAAAAACAAAACAAACTGAAGGAAGGGACGGACAATACTGCTGCCGGACGGCAGAAAAAGCCTGCCGGCAACAGAGCGTCTGTTTCGGAGAAAGATGCGGCATAGGGAAGAGGAAAAAGGAGCGTAAATGCGGCATAGAGTTATCATCATAGCGGCTTTTGTCGGGCTGATGCTGTTTTTGGTCTGGTTTGGGGGATTTTTGATTTTCAACCGGACGGTCTTCAGCTATGTGCAGATGCAGGCAGCTCCGGGCAATGCGGCGGAGAGCAGCGGAGCGGAATATGCAGCTCCGGGCAATGCGGCGCAAAACCGCAGGACGGACTGCGGCGAGGCACAGGCGTATGTGCGGGCGATGTTTGATGACGGCGGAAAAAGGCAGGGGGATTTTGTTGCCTATCGCGAGTATCGGCAAGAGGCGGCGGGCAGCAGGGGCGTTAAACCGGAAGCCGCGGCCGGCAAATCTGAAGACAGGGCCGGCAAATCTGAAGACAGGACCGGTATGCCGGGCAACGGGGGCGGAAAATCTGAAGACGGGGCAGGCACGTCAGGCGTCAGGGCCGGCAAAGAAAACGTCGTGCGCGTGATTGCGTTGTATCTGCCGCAATATCATCAGTTTGAGGAAAATAACCGCTGGCACGGGCGGGGATTTACGGAATGGACAAACGTTACCGCCGCAAGGCCGATGTTTGCCGGGCATTATCAGCCGAAGCTGCCGATTGACGTCGGGTTTTACGATTTAACGCATGACGATGCGATGAAGCGGCAGGTTGAGCTGGCGCAGAACTACGGCATCGGCGGGTTTGCGTTCTATTACTACTGGTTTTCGGGCAAAAAGCTGATGGAAAAGCCGGTCTATAATTATCTGGCCAATCCGGCGCTGAACCTGCCGTTCTGCCTGCACTGGGCGAATGAAAACTGGTCGAAGCGCTGGGACGGCGGCAACCGTGAACTGCTGATGGAACAGACTTTCTCGCGAGAGGATTTTGAACCGTTTGCAAAAGACCTGCTGCCGTTTTTTCAGGATCCGCGCTATATCCGCGTCAACGGGCGGCCGCTGTTTATCGTGTACCGTCCGGCGCCAATCGGCAAGGAGCTTTTTCGCGCGTTTGCGGCATATCTGAAACAGTTCGGGCGCGAGCACGGCGTCGGCGAGCCGTATATCGTCGCTACCAAGGCGTTTGGCTTTTATGACAACCCGGCGGACTGGGGGCTGGACGCAGTGATGGAGTTTGAGCTGGACAACATCTACGGGCTGCGGCAGAAAAACACGGCGAAAATTGACGAACGGGCGGATTTCCGCGTGTTTGACTGGGCGGAATACATCAATTCCGGCAAGATGAAGAAGGATTATGCGTTTAAAACGTTCCGCACCGTCTTTCCGCGCTGGGACAATACGCCGCGCAAGGCGTATTCGGGGGCGCTGGTCTTTGACGGGACGACGCCGGAGGTGTACGGGCGGTGGCTCGACTATGCGGTGAAAGATACGAAGGAAAAATTTGCCGGCGATGAAAGGCTGGTGTTTGTCAATGCCTGGAACGAATGGGCGGAAGGGGCAATGCTGGAGCCTGACCGGCGGTACGGCTATGCTTATCTGGACGTTACCCGCGCGGTGCTGGACGGAAGGTTTGGCGCAGCGGCGGCGGAAACGCCTCCGGTAGGCATTGCGGTACTGACCGGCGGGCGGAATAGGATAGCCAAGGCGGTGGAACTGCTGAACGGCGGTTACGGCGAGCGCCTGCTGATTTCCGGCGTGCAGCCGGGGATAGGGCTGCAGGTCATTACATCGCGCGAGGATATCAGGCTTGAAAGCAGCCAGCCGATTGACCTCGGCTACCGGGCGACCGATACGGTGGGCAACGCGCGGGAAGTGCGGGAATGGGCAGGCAAATACGGCATGAAGGAATTTTATGTCGTGACATCGTTTTACCATATCCCGCGCAGCCGGCTGGAGCTGGAACACGAGATGCCGGAGGCCGTGATGCATTTTGTTGCGGCGGATACGCCGAACGTGTCGCCAGAATGGTGGAAAAACTGGCGCAGTTTCCGGTTTATGGCGGCGGAATACACCAAGTTTCTGCTGGTATATGCGCAATATAACCTGTTGGGGCTGTGAAATTTTGTCAGAATTTGAGAGGTTTGGGTCTGTAAATTTTGTTAGGATTAGAGATATGATGCTGTTTTTACGTTCATTGGTTGCCAATTTATATTTTTATCCGGCGATGGCGCTGGGGTTTGTCGTCAGCCTGCCGGTCGGGGTGTTTTCGCGGCCGGCGATGGTGGCGATGTGGGACAAATTTTTGCACCCGGTCATCTGGAGCGGAATGCTTAAGCTGTGCGGAATTACGATAGAAGTACGGGGAAAAGAATACATCACGCCGGGGGTGATTTTTGCCAGCAAGCATGAATCGGCGTTTGAAACTTATGCCTATACCGACATCATCCCGCATTCGGTGTTTGTGCTGAAAAAAGAACTGACTTATATTCCGCTGTTTGGCTGGGGGCAGGCGCTTTACGGCATGATTCCGGTGGACCGCGGCGCCGGAGCCAGAGCGATGAAGGGAATGCTGACGGAAGCGAAAAAACGGGTGGCAGCCGGGCGGTCCATCATTATCTTTCCGGAAGGCACGCGTTGTAAACACGGGCAGGTCAAGGGCTATAAGTCGGGGATTGTCTTTTTGGCAGAAGGGCTGGATATGCCGGTGGTTCCGGTGGCGCTTAATTCCGACCTGGTGTGGTCGAAAGGGGCATTTCTGCGGCGGCCGGGCAAAGGGGTGTTTGAATTTATGCCGCCGATGAATATGGCCGATTATGCGGGGAAAAAGGAATTTATGGCGGCGCTGCAGGAGAAGATTGAAACCGCCTGCGCCAAGCTGGGATAGGGACAACGGGCGGCATGAAAAGCGGCGTTTATGGCGGCGGCAAGCCGGGGGCAGGGAGAGATGACGGAGCTGCGGCGGAGCGCAAGGCTGCGGCAGATGACGGGCTGGCGGTCTATATCCATTTTCCGTACTGCCGGAGCCGGTGTCCGTACTGCGACTTTTTTCGCGGGATACTGCCGCGCGAGTTTGACGAGAGGGCTTTGGTTTCGCGCTACCGCGAGGATATTGCCTATTTTGCCGGAGTGTGCGGAAAGGCACCACAGAAGGAAAAAGGCGGGGATGGTTTGGCGCAGATGGCCGAAGTTTCAGGCAGACGGCGCGTAACGTCGGTCTTTTTCGGCGGAGGAACACCGTCGCTGTTGTCGCCGGGAGCGGTTGAGGCGGTTTTGGAAGAACTGGAACGGCATTTTGACATTGTCCCGGGGGCGGAGATTTCGCTGGAGGCTAATCCGAATACGTTTGAACGCGAGAAATTTCTGGGATTCCGGGCGGCGGGAATTAACCGGTTGTCGCTCGGCGTGCAGGCGCTGAATGCGGCTGATTTGAAATTTCTGGGGCGGACGCACGGGGTTGACGACGCAATAGCCGCAATGGAACTCGGCGCGGCGGCGTTTCCGAAATTTTCGATTGATTTGATTTATGCACGGCCCGGACAAAAGTGGGATGACTGGCAAAAGGAAATAGATTTGGCGCTTGGGTTCGGGCTCAGGCATATTTCGCTTTATGAACTGGCAATTGAGGAAGGAACGGTTTTTGCGCGCAAAAATGTTCGGGCGGCAGATGAAGAAACGTCTTTAACCCTTTATAACCAAACAGTTTCTTATTTGCGCAGCCGCGGGCTGGAACGGTACGAGGTTTCGAATTTTGCCGCGGCGGCAGATGATGAGAGCATACATAACCTGGCATACTGGCGCGGCAGCGATTATATCGGTATCGGCGAAGGGGCACACGGGCGGCTGCGGCTGTGGACGGACGGCGGAAGCGAGATAAGAGGGGAGACGGGAACGCAGAGTGCGACCGGGCGTTCGGCAGGGGGGGCGGCAGAGATGCAGAATACGAAAAATCCGGCGGGAACGCGGAGTGCAGGCGGAAATCCGACGGGGAGACCGCAGCTGCGGGCGACGGTTGACGGCAGGCTGGGCGACATTTTGACACCGGAAGAACGGGCGGAAGAGCTGGTTCTGATGGGGCTGCGGATAAAGGAGGGGATTGACGCGGAACGCTTTTACCGGGCGTGCGGCATTAAATTATTTGACTTTTTGTCAAAAAAAATGACAAAAAGACTTGCACAATTAGATTTACTGTGTTATGATGACGCCAATATCAGACTTACGGACAAGGGTTTTCCCCTACTGGACGAAATTATTTTAGAGTTAGTAAGTTAGTTTTAGATTCTTTTTACCAATCAGTTTATTTAGTTTTGAGGAGACATGGAAAGATGTATAAGTTTGCTATTGCCTTTATGACGCTGTTTTTGGCCGGCTGCTGCTGCGACCCGTCGTATGTGCCGAGCTACCGCAGGGACAACGGGGCGGCAGATGCGCCGGTTTATCGTAAAACTGCCCGGCGGGCTGCCTATACGAAATATGTGGCGCCGAAAGGAGATGTTATCCATGCGGCAGGGTTTGACATTCAGCAGGGGCAGCAGATGCGCGATTTTTTTGATGATTTTGAAGAGCCGATGCATGCGCGCTATGTCGGCAACAATACGGTCCGGTGGACATATTATGTCGATTACGAACCCGATGACGGCAAAATCGTGCGCTACTGCGAACTCGGCGATTATCAGCCGCACAGCCTGTGCACGCTGACGGTGGAATTTTACCGCACGTACGTCAGCAACGCATACAGCGATTGCGGCGGAGCGCCGGCAATGACGGCGTATAACGGTTACGTCTATTAATATTTTGCTCCGATTGGAGAAACGCATTGTGCCAATCGGAGAAATGTGCAGCTTATCGGAGAAATGTACAGCTTAATGAAAGCGCCGGAAGAAAGCGGCGCTTTTTTTGTGTTCGGGCGGTTGTTTCGGCGGGGCGGCGTGATTATATCGGCATAAAGGAACGGCAGGGCAGACAAAAAATTTAACCGGAGGAGGAAATCATGCGTTACTGGTGGGCGATGCTGGCGGGAGCAGTGCTCGGAATGAGCGGCTGCCAGTGGGAACAGGTTACCGACAGGCGGACGGCTTATTATCCGCTGCAGGGGATTTCAACCTATAAGGGGCAGAGCGTTGCCGAGCTTTGGGATGACAACGGGGCGCCGAATATTGTCAAAAATATGGATGACGGAGCCGTGATGTGGGTGTATTACACCAATTACCGGCCGGTCGGGGGCGGGGAAATAATTTCCTATGACAATCCGGCGGGGAACGGCGCATTGCCGGGCGGGAACGGCAGCATACCGGGCAATGGAGGATATATGGCGAACGGAAACGGCAGCATACCGGGCAGCGGCGCGATGACAACCGCAGGAAGCAATATGCCGGCGGGAAGTACCGGAACGCGGGCAGCGAGCCTGAATTCGGACGGCGGCGACGGGCTGACGGGAAATTACGGCATGGAGGCGAATTACGGCGCTTTCGGCAGCGGAAACATTGCGGGCGGAGGATATACCGCGTCGGGACGGGACGTTTCGGCAGGAAACAATGCTGCCGTAAGCTGCAGCGTCAAGGTCATTTTGCGCAACGACAAGGTGGCGGCAGCTTATTCCGACTGCAACTGATTTTGACGATGCCGTTGGTTTGCGCGGGGGCAAATTTTGCATAATTGTGGCATAACCGCCAAATAAAACTTGCATTATTGAAATAATATTCCTAAATAACCATAAGATTTAAAACAGTAATATTGAATATTCAAAAAAGCAACGTAATGATGGTTATATGACATGAGCACGACGACGGCAGACTACTATGAGGTTTTGGGCGTTACCAAAACGGCATCAGGGGAAGAGATAAAAAAAGCATATCGCAAGCTGGCGATGCAGTACCATCCCGACCGCAATCCCGACAATAAGGAAGCGGAGGCGAAGTTTAAGGATATCAACGAGGCTTATGAAGTCCTTAAAGACGAGCAGAAACGCGCTGCGTACGACCGGTACGGGCATCAGGCGTTTACCGGCGGGTTCGGCGGCGCGGGGGCAGGGGCAAATCCGTTTAACGGGTTTGACTTTACCGGCGCGGGCTTTGCCGACGTGTTTTCCGACATATTTTCGGAATTTACCGGGCAGGGGCGGGCGCGGCAGCGTTCGTATGCCCAGCGCGGCGACGATATCCGTTACGACGTAACGCTGACGCTTGAAGAAGCGTATGTCGGGCTGGAAAAGGAAATTAACATTACAGGCTCCAAAGAGTGCGAAACCTGCCACGGGCACGGAACGGCGGACGGCAAGGAGCCTCCGGTCTGTGCGACATGCGGCGGCAGCGGCAAGGTTCGTACCCAGCAGGGCGGCTTTTTTGTGTTTGAAACGGTCTGCCCGCAATGCCGCGGCGCGGGGCGCGTGATTTTGGACAAGTGCAAGAAATGCCGCGGAACCGGCAAGGAAAAGCTGGAAAAATCCCTGAAAATCAAAATCCCGGCGGGAATTGAAAACGGAACGCGGATGCGCGTCGCCGGAGAGGGAGAAGCCGGAAAACGCGGCGGGCCGAAAGGGGATTTGTATGTCTTTATTACGGTAAAAAGGCATAAGACCTACGAGCGCGACGGTGCGGATTTGTTTACGGTATCGCCGATTTCAATGGCGATGGCGGCGATGGGCGGCAAATTTAAGCTTAAAGGAATTGACGGCGAGGAAATCGAAGTCGAAGTCAAGCCCGGCACGCAGCCGAACGACAAGCTGCGCATCAAGGGCAAAGGTATGCGCTATATGAATTCCGACCGGCGCGGCGACTTGTTTGTCGAATTTAAAGTATTGATTCCGACAAAGCTGACTGAGGCGCAAAAAGAATGCCTCAAACAGTTTGAAGCGGCGGCTCCCGAAGAAGAAAAAAGTTTTTGGGCGAAACTGTTCGGATAAAAGAAACGGCGTCAGGACGAGAAACCGCGTCAGGACGAAAAACGGTGTCAGGACGAAAAACGGCGGCAGCGTTTAGAGGGGACGCCGGAAAGGGACGGTGCACCGGGCAGGGGTGCAGGAATGCGGCTTCCTTGTGGCATATTCGGACGCAGGCATGCGAAATCCGCTTTACAAGCCTGTTCTTTTATGGTAAAATCATAGAAATATGAGACCATAACGGAAAATTTTCGGGGAAAAGGCATGGAAAAGAATGAGGCGGTTTTTCAATATCTTGTATCACCTCTCCAAAAACTTGGCCTTGAAGAGAAATTGTCCTATTTTTCTCAAATCTGTCCGCCGGGGCAGGGCGCTTTTCCCAATCAGAGCATCGGGCAATATCTGTTTTCTTACGTTTCGGCAGTGAATGACAAACTCCATCTTAATACAGACGAGAAGCCTTTACCGGAATTTATGAAAGAACACGGTGCGGCAAGGGAATATCTGCTGAAATCGGTTGTCGGAGAGGATCGTTTTCCCCGTTATATGCAGCAGCTGGAAGAGTTGAGGAGCAAACGCCGTAAAGAGATTATGGAAAATACTTCACGTTTATACCATTTCAGCCAAGTGCCTCCCGCCGAATTCGGGGCGTACCTTACGCCGCGCCTTCAAGTTGCCGGAAATGCCCTTTCCGAACGGATAAACGAAGCTTTGTGTTATGCGGCGGCGGACAAAGAATCCCATTATATCGTCAAGCCGCCGTCCAACGAACGCAAAGAATGGGACGGAGTCAGCGTTTATATGGACGAAAAAGCGGTTTTAATCAGCGGGCGGCAGCCGAAAGAATTTCTGGATAAGCAGAAACCGTCTTATCGTTACGAAGTTGACAGGAGCACGTTTAAGCCCAATGTGTCGCTTGACGGCGGATTTACCAATGAATACGAATCTTCCCAAAATGCCAGAGTTATCGGCGTGGACGGCCCTTTTTCCATTATAGACCTGACAGCTTCGCGGGAAGAGGGCGGCTGGGGCGTTCCGGTTTACTTTCTTCCGGATAAAACGGACAAGAAAGCGATTTCTGAGAAAATAAACGAGTTGCGTGCCAAAGGAGCGACGCGGGCGGTTGCGATGAAACGGGTGTCGGAGCAATTTCCTGACAAGCTGATTTTTTTTAATGAAAATAAAGACCTGTTGACTTATGCCCGAAACCTGGAAGCCGAACAACGAAAAAATGCCGGCCGCGGGACTGCTGATTCAGCCGTGGAGGACGGCAAGAGCGCGGCAGGAAGAACGGATATGGCAGCGTTTGACGACATTATCGGTAGTATCGGCGAAGAGGCGATGATGCGCGCTTATGACGGGATATCGCTTGAGGATTTTGGAAAGCCGAGGGAAGATTTGGACAACCGAGTGATGAGCTGCGAAGAACAGCGCCTTAATCTGGCTTTTTATGCCAGGGCGGCATACGAACATGTCGGCTGGCGCGGGTTTTCGGCAGAAAACCGGAACGGGTTTAAAGCGGCGGTCGAAACGCTTTATAACAATACCGACAAGCCGCGGCGGCAGGGCGATTTTATGGCGGAGGCGGCAGAGAAAACGGCGAAGTTTATCGAAGACAGGCATTTTATGCTGGGAATGGGCGGCGGAAAGGCGTTTGCCGGCGGGGGCAAAAAAGAAAAACGGGCTGTCGGGAGCAATTTCGGCTATCGCAAAGAAATGCCGGACGGAATGAAAATTCTGGGAGAGGAATACCGTACCGACCGCAACGGCGAAACGTATCCGTTATGGAAAATAGGCGAGATGAAATCGCCGGCAGGGGAAGATTTGCTGGTGGTGAGCATTCCCAACCTGACGGACAAGAACGATTATGAGAGCTGGAAAGGCTTTATTGAAACCTTTGACAAGGCATATCTGGAAAATAAGGACAAGTGGGAAAAGGGAAGGATTATTCTGGACGTACGGGGCAACGGCGGCGGCGAGGACAAGCCGATTGACCATGTGGCAAAGCGGCTTTACGGCAATCTGGTCAATACCTATAAGCGCTGCGAGATTAAGGATACGGCGGTTTCAAACGCTTTGCTGCATTGCCACGGGGCGTATAAGCCGCGTAATTATGAGCGCGACGGGCTGACGGCGGAAAAGCTGGTCAAGCGCAAAAACTTCTCGGGAGAGGATAGGGTTTTGTTTGATGAAACGGCGGTTTATTATCCGTTTAACGACAAAGGCGGGTATCACGGGCGGATTGATGTTCTGATTGACAGGGGCGTCGGAAGTTCGGCAGAAAGCGCCTATACGTCGTTTTATCATCATCCCAATGTGCGTTATGTCGGAGAAAATACCGCCGGAATGCAGCAATATACGCAGGGGAGCTTTGCGATGCCGTGCGGCTATCTGATGCGGGTCGGGGTTACGAAACTGACCTATTGGGACAAAGAAGGGGAAAATATTGAAGTCAAGGGGCATAAGCCGGACGTTGACTGCCGAGGAAAAGACGCTTTTGAAGCGGTGTTGCAGATGCCGCGCGACGAAGGGCGGATTTTGGGGTTCAGGGAGAAAAACGAGCCGGTGAAGGGGCGGGAAGTTTTTGCCGCGTATGACCCGAAAGCGGCGGCAGATCCGCGAAAGGCATATTACGCCAAATATCTGGAGCCGGCTTTGGCCCGGATTGAGGAAGAAAATAAAATTGAGCGCAACAAGGTTTTGGCTGAAGCTGTGGACAGAAAGCTCAAGGCAAAAGGCAGCGACGGAACAGGCGGAGAAAACGGCAGGGAAACAGAGACTGCACCGGAAAAGCGCAGCAGAGCAACGGCGGCAGCGGCGGAAAAGCGCGGCAGCGAAACGGCGGGAATTTCTTTCAGGCGACAAGAAGCAGCAGTAAAAGCAGGAAAACAAGGACGAGAATGACCGAAGGGCGCAGGCGGACGCGTCCGGTGTTCAGCACTTCGGCAAACATCGGCGACAGCAACAGCATGGCGATGACATAACCGGGATTTTCGGCCAGGCGCAAGGCGAGGGTTTTGGCCGCAATCAGCACCGTACTGAAGGCAATGAGCCATGCGCCCTGCCAGTGCGGCAGCGGGGCGAGCAGCAGTGCCAGTTTGGAGGGAGCCGCAGAGGTGTTCTCCGGCAAAACGGGAGTCTGGTGCGGGCGGTCGGGCGGCGGGGATGACGGTGGTTGCTGCAGAGGGGGTGTTTTCTGGCGGACGAACATCACGGCATTGTAAACGCCGCTGACAAAGCAGGCGACCGTAAGGTAATAGACGACACCGGCATAAGCGGTGCCGCCGTTGAGGGCAATATACCGCGTGGCAATGCTCATCAATGCGAGGGCGAAGACGGCGGGGTAGAGGTATTCTTCGGCGGCGCGGCTGACCCGGACTTTCATCATCTGCCAGTAACTGACGGAAAATCCGCTCAGAATGAGCATCAGCGTAATGAGGCGGGACGGCGTGCGCATCAGAGCGGCAAGCTCGGAAAAATCTATTCCCCACCAGAGGAAAACGGTAATGAGGACGCAGGTGGCCATAAAACCGGAACTGGCGTGGCTGCCGTATTTTCCCGAGGCAAAAAACAGATGGCTGTCATAAATGCCAATCATCAGCCCCTGAATAACAAGAATGAGGTAATATGATGCCGACGTAACGGGAGGCACGGTGAACAGCAACGGCGCAACCAGCAGGCTGATGCCGAAGCCGCGCCAGATGCCGAGAACGTAACCGTTGAAATTGCGCGTTTCGTTGTACGTCGTGTAGACGGCGTTGGTAACGGCGTAAAGCAGGCTCAGCAGTATCCATGTCATAACGAGTGCCTTTCGGAATGGGGTTACGGCATAGAGATAAACGCCGGCGGCGGAAATTTAAAGAGAGGAAAAGAATACGGGCGATGTAATGAGAACGGCGCCGGAAAAGGGGCAGTGCAATGGCGGCAGTGTGATAGTGCAGTGCTTGACAAGAGGCGGACATTGTGGTATAATTTTCTATATTTTGCAATAATAACGGGACATAACTGGACGAATTTGGGGCTGCAGTGCCAGCAAGAGGAGGGAAAATGAGCAGCAAGACAGAAGAAGCAGGCGATGAGGCAAAAATCTCCGACGGACAGGCAGAGCGGGCGCTGGAAAAGGTAAAGATTTATACGGACGACGGGAAGACTGTTTCGCCGATAGTCCGGTCAGAAGTTTATAACGGGCTGTTTTCACTGCGGGAATGGCTTGAGGATCGGAAGAAGAGCGGCAAAATAATCGATAACGGGCAGGATTACGCTCAGGCGATACAAAATATTGACGGCATACAGGTTTTTGTGACGGAAAAGGGCACATCAAGGTATGTTGAGGCTTTGGAAAAGGGGGAACTGCATTTTCGCGACAGTATTATCCGCACTTACGGCAGCAAGGAAAACGCCCTGAAAGCCCTGAAAGCGGCGATGGCGGCCAGAGGGGAGAGCGATGGCAACATCGGGTTTAATGCGCGGGCCGTTGTAAAAGAACCGACCGTTTTTATCAACATCGCCAATTATAAGAAAAATAAGGGACATATTGAGCTGCGCCCGTTATCCAGTCTGGTTTTGCACGAAGCAGCGCATGCGGCGGATTTGAGGTTCAGCGAGAATATGGTATCCGTCATCGGCAATAAAGAAGTCAATCCCGGGGTCGAATATGATGCTTATAAGGATTCCGGCATGGAAATTTATGCGCGGCTGATGCAGATGCGCAAAGATCTGGCGCTTGATGCCGATAAGGTTTTTACGCTTGAAGACGTGGCGGCGATGAGGCGGAAATGCATGGAAAAGAGAGCCGCGTATGAAAAACGGCAGAAGGAGAAAGACAATGCGGCGAAGGTTCTGCTGGACGGGGCGGATGCATTGCCCGGCGGTGCGGCAGTTCTGTCTGAAAAGGCGGAAGCCCTGCCCGAAGAGACGACTGTTTTGTCTAAAGAGGTAACGGTTTTGTCTGAAGATGCGGGTGCTATGCCTGAACAGATGAAACCAAGACAGGATATTGGTGAAATTTATGACGGGCTGGCGCCGCAGGATATTGATACGATGATTTTTGAGCGCTATTCCGATGAACAGATTATGCATCTTCTGAACGACGTGTCCGATTTGGACAAGCCCGGAAATGAAGCCGTGAAATGTATGAGCCGTGATGCTTTGTTTGACGGTATGAAAAGGGATTTTGCTATGGCTGCGGCGGGCGAAAGGGTAAAAACGCACATTGCGCGCGAGAAAGGGGCTGTCGGAAATGCGGGCGGCACCGTTGTCCGCCAGGATACGAAACAAGTTGCGGCGGAACCTGAGGAAAAGAGAACGGAAAAAGCCGCTGTTGATGCGGCGATATGGCGCGGGCGAAATGAAAAATATTATTCCTGACGCGCAGCAGCGCGTTGTAGCGCAAGGCAGAATTGCAATGCGTCGATCGGTACAAGGAAAACCCGGTGTTAATGTGAGGAAATTCCGGTGTTAAGTAGGCGCAGGGAATACAATGTGTTGCATCGGTGCAAGGAGTATACCGTGTTAAGCCGGCACGGGAGAGGAAGTGTCAGGCGCTGGGAGCGCAATGTATCAGGCGCGGCGTGGGGACTTCTTTTTGAAACTGCCGTCGGCTTTTTTCTTGAAGCTGTAAGGTTCATAATTTGTCTGTTTATGGTCTTTACGGCTGAATTTTCCTTTTGAGCGGCTGTTTTCTCCTTTGGCACGGCTGTCTTTGCCTTTGCGGCGGGCGTTTTTGTCCGCAGGGTGCGGGGCGGCAGACAGTGCCGGAGTTTTGCTGAAACGAGATTTTTTGACGATTACTTCGACGCCGTTTTCAATAAAAGTTTCGTCATGCTCTAAGGTGTGCGGTGCAGGTTTTCCGGCTGCTGCAATCTTTGGTCCGCCGTGGCTGGCGACGGCAGACGGACATGAGGCGGCGATAGTTTCCGCAGTAATTTTTTTACGGGAAAATTTTTCATCGGCTTTCAGAACCGTAGCAACGGACGGCGCGGCGGGCTTTTTCTTTTTCTTCTTGGGGTTCAGCTTTTCCTCCGCCTCGCCCCGGGTTTTGCTGATTTCGTCGTCCGCGTCCTTGAAGGCCTTGCGCACGGTCTTTTGTGCGTCCGCGATTTCATCGGTGACCTCGCGGAATTCGTCGCTGGCCTCGCGCAGGTCGCTCGTCGCGTCGTTCATGTATTTTTTGAACGAGCCGACCGCCTTGCCCAGCGTGCGCGCCGCTTTGGGCAGGCGCTCCGGGCCGATGGCAAGCATCGCGACAATCAGGATGACAATCAGCTCCATTGAACCGATTTTAGCCATTCTTGAATCCTCCCGACTCCGTTTGTTTTTTGTAATTTTTTACAAATCGCTTTTTTGTGCTGATGGAAGTATATCACATTCATACGGCGCACGCAAGCCGTTTTGTGAAATTTTTTTCGATTTTCTCGATCATTCGGTCTCTTTTTGCGCCCGCGCGTTTGTAAGATTTTACAGTTCCGGCACGCCCGCGTCCGGCAGCGCCAGCATTTTATACGTGCACATCATCATAAACCGCTTTTGCTCGTCCGGCTGCCCGCCGATGACGGCGTTCATTTTGCGCACCTGATATTCCAGCGTATTGCGGTGGATGCCGAGCTGCTGCGCGGCCTTTTTCAAATCCATGAAGTTGAGCAGATAGGCGTAGAGCGAACGCGAGAGCGCCGAGCCGCGCGTCGCGTCCTCATCCATCACGCGGATCACATCTTCGCACAGATACGGCGCGGGAG
>ENA-ORSB01002337-ORSB01002337.1-human-gut-metagenome-genome-assembly--contig:-NODE-2337-length-15337-cov-2.312786_pt1 | contig 15337 bp, 12 predicted proteins | sample MGYA00242180_ERZ509144 | MGnify/ENA primary metagenome ERZ509144 (study PRJEB26280, sample SAMEA2338661) | human gut metagenome | biome: human gut; feature: human-associated habitat; material: faeces...
GTAGCCCAAAGATTCTGCAACAGTTGAAGAATTTCGGCGGAATCATTCGGTTCGGATTTTGTTCCATCGGCACGGACGTATCCCTTATAATAGGTAATAATGGCAGCCAGACCTAACACCAGTCCTTTGGGTAACTCGCCTTTCCGTTCCAGATAGACTTTCAAGCCTGGCAGGTCGCGTGTTTCATATTTAGGAAATGAGTTCAACATGATGGAGACGACCGAATGGTCGACGAACGGGTTGTTAAAACGTTCCATGACGTCATTGCCGAACTTCACCAGTTCTTCTTTCGGCAGATTCAGCGTTTCCAACAATTCCTCGAACATTACCTTGTGGATATATTTCTCCAGCACCTCGTGCTGGCAGGCATCCCGCACGATATTCACTCCGGAAAGCCAAGAGACAGGTGCTAAAACTGTATGAGGGCCGTTCAAAAGGGTTACCTTCCGCTGGTGGTAAGGTTCCTCGCTCGGAACAAACAGCACATTCAAGCCTGCTTTGTCTGCCGGGAACTCTTTGGCGACCGATTCGGGCGCTTCGATTACCCATAAATGGAATATTTCCGCCTGTACGACTAGATTGTCGTTATATTGCAGTTCCTCTTTAATTGAATCGATCTCTTTACGTGGAAATCCTGGGACAATACGGTCGACCAGTGTTGCATATACACTGCAGCATTCCGTAAACCAGGTTTTGAAATCTTCTCCTAATTGCCATAAATCGATGTACTGGTATATGGTTTCTTTCAGTTTATGCCCGTTCAGGAAGATCAACTCGCACGGAAAGATAATCAAACCTTTGTCTTTTTCTCCGTTAAATGTCTTGTAGCGGTGATAAAGCAATTGCGTCAGCTTGCCCGGATAGGAAGAGGCAGGCGCGTCCTCCAACTTGCAAGCCGGATCGAATGTTATTCCTGCTTCCGTCGTATTTGAAATGACGAAACGTATCTCCGGCTGTTCTGCCAGTTTCATAAAAGCGGAAAAGTCCGCATAAGGATTCAATGCGCGGCTTATCACATCGATCCGGGTAAGGCTGTTGACTTTTTCACCTTTGTCCAACCCTTGAAGATTGACATGATACAAGCAATCCTGTGCGTTCAACATGTCGACCATTCCCCGGTCGATGGGCTGGACCACCACGACACTGCTGTTAAAATTTACATTCTCGTTCATTTTCTGGATAATCCAATCCACGAATGCCCGGAGGAAATTGCCTTCTCCGAACTGGATGACCCGTTCCGGATACCGCATTTTACCGGCAGTTTTTTCATTCAACTCTTTCATTTTACTATTTATTTAAAATCTGTTCATTAATGGCAATCAGAGCCGATTATATAAATTCGGGGCCTAATTTAAAAGAAATATCGGATTTATTTAGTATGTTTGCATAAAACTTATCCATAACTGGCAAGAACAGTCTTTTTATACCATGAAACATTTTCTTATTAATGCATTTATTTTATTATCAATTTTAATTATGACGACATCCTGTTCACCAAAGGTCGAAATGATTCCAGCAGAGTTAGCTTATCAGGCTGAAGCGACTACCGGAGAAGGTTCTATCTGGCATCCCGAACGTCACACCTTATTCTGGGTGGATATTGAAGGGCAAACATTATACGAATATCATCCCGATACAAAAGAATGCAGTTCCTGGAAATTCGACCGTATGGTATCGACGGTGGTTCCCGAAACAGACAGCACGGTCATCATTGCCTTGCAAAACGAAATTGTACGGGTAAACCTGCATGACGGACATACCACTTCCGTTGCTCCGATACCTGACGAAAACGGTAAAGTGCGCTGCAATGACGGTAAATGCGATCCGGCCGGACATTTATGGGTCGGAACGATGGGGTTCGGTGCGCCTAAAGGTGCCGGAACTTTGTACACTGTTTCGCCTGCCGGAACCGTCACTACGAAATTGAAAAAGGTCACGATCTCAAACGGGATCGTCTGGTCGTCCAACAAGAAATTCATGTATTACAACGATACACCTACCGGCAAAATAGCCCGTTATCGCTACGATGCCGACAACGGGGATATCCTGTTCGACGGTATAGCCGTTACCTTGCCTGGTGGAACGGGAGTGCCCGATGGTATGGCGATCGATAGCGACGACCATCTTTGGGTAGCCCAATGGGGTGGTTATGGCGTTTATTGCTACAATCCCTACACGGGAGAATTGCTGGCAAAAGTAGAGGTCCCGGCGCCGAATGTCGCTTCCTGCGCTTTCGGTGGTAAGAAAATGGATACGCTTTACATCACGACAGCCCGTGCTGGCTTGTCCGAAGAGCAGCTCCGGGAATACCCCTTAAGCGGCAGTGTGTTTTGCTGTAAACCGGGGGTTAAAGGAGTAAGGGCCAACTGTTTCGGAGAATAAAATCTCCCGAATATTATTTATCACAAATGTAAACAGCTTCTTAAAATTTATTGTTTACTTTGTAAAACATAGGAAAAGAAAATATGACTAAGAATAAATCTGAAAAGAAAAGTAATAAATTGGGGAAGAAGAAAAGCAGCTCCAAAGGCGAAAACAAACGGATGAAGAAAGAGGCTATGATCAATGCTATCATCAACGTTTTCAAGTCTTCTCCCAAAGAACCTTTTAACTATCGGCAAATCAGCAGTATGATAGGAGTTACCAATCAAGTGCAGAAGTTGCAGGTAGTGGATATCCTGTATGATCTTTCTTCCGACAACTTCATTTCTGAAATAGACAGGGGACGCTACCGTTACAATGATTGGGGAACGACTGCTGTTGGAACCTTTATGCGTCGTCAGAATGGTAAGAACTCTTTTATCCCCGAAGATGGCGGGACACCGATTTTTGTGGCAGAGCGAAATTCCGCACATGCGCTTAACGGTGATAAGGTGAAAATACAACTTCATGCCAAGAGAAAAGGGGCTGACCCGGAAGGCGAGGTTATCGAGATACTGGAAAGCCAGCGACGCTCGATCACTGGTAAACTACAGGTGACCAAAGGTTTTGCTTTCCTTATTACGGAAGACAAGACGCTTGCAAACGACATCTTTATTCCGAAAGACAAACTGAAAGGCGGCAAGACCGGCGACAAAGCGATCGTCCGTATCACCGAATGGCCGGAAGAGGCTAAGAACCCGTTGGGTGAGGTGGTCGATATCCTGGGGACTGCCGGTGACAACAATGCGGAGATGAATGCTATCTTGGCTGAGTTCGATCTGCCATATAAATATCCGGCTAACGTTGAGAAGGCCGCAGAAAAGATATCGGATGCAATCCCGGAAGAGGAAATTGCCAAGCGTGAGGATTTCCGTGGCGTCACGACTTTCACGATCGACCCGAAAGACGCTAAGGATTTCGATGACGCCCTTTCCGCCCGTAAGCTGGATAATGGCAATTGGGAAGTTGGCGTTCATATCGCCGACGTGACCTACTACGTTAAACCGGAAAGCCTGATAGACCGGGAAGCTTTCAGCCGTGCGACATCTGTTTATCTTGTGGACCGTACCATTCCGATGTTGCCGGAACGCTTGTGCAACCAGATCTGTTCGCTCCGCCCGAATGAAGAGAAACTTTGTTTTTCCGTGATTTTCGAGCTGAATAAGAATGCCGAAATCCAACAGTCTCATATCACCCGTACCATTATCAAGAGCGACCGCCGCTTTACTTATGAAGAGGCTCAGGCTGTCATCGAAACCGGGGAGGGTGAATATAAAGAAGAAATCCTGGCACTTAACGGCCTGGCACAAAAATTGCGCGACCGCCGCTTCAAGGACGGAGCAATTGCTTTCGACCGTTACGAAGTCAAATTCGATATAGATGAGAACGGTAGGCCGTTGGGAACTTACATTAAAGAATCGAAGGAAGCCAATAAACTGATCGAAGAATTCATGTTATTGGCAAACCGTACGGTAGCCGAGTTTATTGGAAAGAGTAAGAATAAGACAAAGAAAACGTTTGTCTATCGTATCCATGAACAGCCGGATCCTGAGAAACTAAGAGATTTTTCCGCATTCATTAGCCGTTTCGGTTACAAAATGCGTACGGAAGGGACGAAAACGGATATATCCAAAGGGATCAATAAATTGTTGGATAGTGTACAGGGTAAACCGGAAGAAAATCTGGTGGAGACTTTGGCTATCCGTTCCATGCAGAAAGCCCACTATACGACAGATAATATCGGTCACTACGGGTTGGCAATGGACTATTATACACACTTCACTTCTCCTATCCGCCGTTATCCGGATATGATGGTGCACCGTTTGCTGGAACGCTATCTGGCAGGTGGCCGTAGTGTGATAAAGAACAAATATGAAGAGTATTGTAAACATTGCTCCGAGATGGAAATGGTGGCTTCAAATGCCGAACGTTCGTCCATCAAGTACAAGCAGGTCGAGTTTATGAAAGATAAATTGGGACAGGTGTTCGATGGTGTCGTATCCGGTGTCACCGAATGGGGATTGTACGTGGAGCTGAATGATAACAAATGTGAAGGGCTTGTCCCGATCCGTGACCTCGATGACGACTATTACGAGTTTGACGACAAGAACTATTGCCTGCTCGGTCGTAGAACAAAGCGCATTTACCGGTTAGGAGATGCCATCACTGTAAAAGTAGCACAAGCTAACCTGGAAAGGAAACAGCTGGACTTTGCACTGGTCTGAACAATTGACCATTGACAATTTTGTTCGACCTTTGGCCGGTTCGTTACATTTCGAATTGTCACTGGTCAATTGCCCGTTATCAATTCCATAAGATAAGTCCTGCCACTCCACAAGCAATCAATCCTAATCCCAAAAGAGCATAGAAAATACGGGCGCCTTTGCGTCCTAGCCACCTGACGAATGTCATAGCTCCGCTGGTCTGGAAATACCAGTCGAGATTCAGGATCGCAGCGATAACCGAGAATATCCCTAATGCGATAAAGAGTATCAGGATAAAATATTCGGTAGGTTCCATCTTATTTCACTTCTACGGTGCGGGAACCGTCAGGGTTCTCTGTGATGGCAACTTCCACGACGTCACCCGGCAATAAATCTTCGATCTTTTCCGGCCATTCGATAAAGCAGAGGGCACCGCTATAGAAATAATCTTCCGTGCCTATATCTTCCGCTTCGCTAGGTTTGTTGATGCGGTAGAAGTCAAAATGATAGATCAGCTCACCGGTTTCGCTACTGCGATATTCGTTGATAATGGCGAACGTCGGGCTGTTGATGACATCCTCCACGCCTAACTCTTCACAGATAGCCTTGATGAAAGTCGTTTTCCCTGCTCCCATATTCCCTCGGAATGCGAATACGGTACGGTCGTCCATCCCGGCAATAAACTCTTTGGCTGCTTGGCGGATCGTATCTAAACTTTCGATTTTAATTGTACGCATAGCTTTGATAATTGGCAATTGACAATTGCCAATTCAGAGAGAAAGAGAATTGGCAATCGGCAATTGGTGTTTATGGTTGCAAAGTTAAAACAATTGGCAATTAACAATTGCCAATTGCCAATTATTTTGCAGTTGTCAATCATTTTACCGTCATCGTGATGAAAGGAATCAGCATTTCCTCCATCGAAATACCACCGTGCTGGAATGTATTCTTATAATAAGAAACGTAATAGTTATAGTTGTTCGGATAAGCGAAAAAATCGTTGTTCATCGCAAAGATGTATTTGCTGCTCAGGTTTGGGGAAGGTAACCCCGCTTTGTCGGGAAAGCGGATGTCAAACACGTCCTTCGGATTATAATTCAAGTTCTTGCCCACCTTATAGCGCAGGTTGGTATTTGTATTCTTATCACCTATCACTTTCTCCGGATTATCGACGCGGATAGTACCGTGGTCGGTCGTAACGATCACTTTATACCCTTTTCCGGCGATACGCTTGAAAAGTTCCAGCGTGCCCGAATGCTGGAACCAGGAGCGTGTCAGGCTGCGATAGGCCGCTTCGCTCTGGGCCAGTTCGCGGATCATCTTGTTTTCGGTACGGGCGTGGGACAGCATATCGACAAAGTTCAGTACCACCACATTCAGCTGGTTATGAAGGAGGGAAGGGACGATATTCAGCAATTTGTCGTTATACTGCGAATCATGTACCTTATGGTAGGAGAACGTATATTTCTTACGGAACCGCTCGATCTGCGTTTGGATAAGCGGTGCTTCATTCAGGTTTTTCCCTTCCTCGCTGTCCTCGTCCACCCAAAGTTCCGGAAACATCTTTTCGATCTGCAAGGGCATCAGCCCGGAGAAGATCGAGTTGCGGGCATACTGTGTGGCGGTCGGAAGGATGCTGTAGTACAGGCTTTCGTCGAACGTATAGTATTCGGCAAGCAGATCTTTTACTTCGCGCCACTGGTCGAGACGGAAATTATCGATCAGGATGAAGAATACCTTATCCCCGTTGTCGAGCATCGGGAATACTTTCTTTTTAAACAAATCCGGGCTCATCAGCGGACGGATTTCAGGATGCTGAATCCAGTCCACGTAATTCTTTTTGACAAATTTACCGAATGCGTTGTTTGCTTCCTGTTTCTGCATGCGCAGCATGTCGGTCATCGGAACTTGGCTGTTTTCCAATTCGATTTCCCAATAGACGAGCTTCTTGTATACCTCCATCCAGTCATCGGTTGTCAGTGAGTCGTTGATCTGCATGCCGATACGCCCGAACTCCTGCTGATAGCCGACAGTCGTTGTTTCGGATATGATTACGTTCTTGTGGACATTCTTCTTGATAGACAAGAGCAGCTGGTTCGGATTGACCGGTTTGATCAGGTAATCGGCGATCTTGTTACCGATAGCCTGGTTCATGATGCTCTCTTCCTCGCTCTTGGTCACCATGACGACAGGGACATCGGGATTGATCGCCTTGATCTGCGCCAATGTTTCCAATCCGGTAAGCCCCGGCATATTCTCGTCCAGAAAAATAATGTCGAACGATTCTTCCTTACAGCATTCGATGGCGTCCTGCCCGCTGATTACCGGAATCACTTCATATCCCTTGTCCTGCAGGAAAAGGATGTGGGGCTTTAACAAATCTATCTCATCGTCTGCCCAAAGCACTCTGTCTTTCTTTGCTGCCATAGTTTTATCTTTCTTTTTTGAAGATGAACAAACCGGGTTCATCCCTACAAATGTATGATATTATAACGATATACCCCTTTATTTTGTATGTTCTTCCCTCATTTTTTAGTCTCTTTTGTATTACCTTTGTATAATATAAACGAGTTAACTGTACACGTATGAGACTATCCGTATTTGCCTTGGTCTGTCTGTTCCTTACTGCATGTGCCACACGGGAAAAAGGGCGTGAAAGAATATCCTTCAACAAAGAATGGCGCTTTGCCCTGACTGAAAAACAAGCCAATGCGTCCGCTCCCGATACGGATGACAGCAATTGGCGAGTCCTGAACTTGCCTCACGACTGGAGCATCGAGGCGGATTTTTCTCTCGATAACCCGGCAACTCCCGGAGGCGGTGCGCTGCCCGGTGGAATGGGGTGGTACCGGAAACACTTCAAACTGTCTGAAAGCGACAAGGGAAAAGTGATCTATATTGATTTCGACGGCGTTTACCGGAACAGTAGAGTCTGGCTGAACGGACATTTGTTAGGTTTTCGTCCCAACGGATATGTTTCGTTCCGTTATGATCTGACACCGTATCTGAATTATGGAAAGGAGGAGAATGTTTTGGTTGTCCAGGCCGATAACAGCGACCAGCCTAATTCCCGTTGGTATTCAGGGTCCGGCATTTACCGGAATGTATGGTTGGTGAAAACCGGACAAGTCCATGTGGACAATTGGGGGACAAACATCACTACTCCGGTCATGAATGCGGACAAGAGTACGGTCGAGATTGAAACGACTTTGAAAAACGAGGCATCCGATGTGACCGTGGAAGTTTCTACCCTGATACAAGACAAGGAAGGAAAGACCCTCTACCGGATATCCTCCCCGGTCGAGATAGCCGCAGGAGGAAAGAAAACCGTTACACACACGATAGAAATGTTCTATCCTGAACTATGGAGCGTCCGGAATCCTTATCTGTACACCGCCATAACCGAGGTGAGAGTCGGCAATAAATTGACGGATCGCTATCGAACCACATTCGGCATCCGCAAATTCGATTGGGACGAGCATACGGGATTCTCCTTGAACGGAGAACCGACCAAAATATTGGGCGTCTGCCTGCATCATGACTTGGGATGCCTCGGAAGCGCGGTCAATCCGAGGGCGCTCGAACGTCAGCTGCAAATAATGAAAGACATGGGTGCCAATGCCGTCCGCACCAGCCATAACCCGCCGGCACCCGAATTGCTCGACATCTGTGACCGGATCGGATTGCTGGTGCAGGACGAGGCTTTCGATATGTGGCGGAAACGGAAATCACCGTACGACTATGCCCGATATTTTGACGAATGGCATGAAAAAGACTTGACAGACCAGGTCCTGCGCGACCGTAACCATCCGTCCGTCTTTATGTGGAGCATCGGAAACGAAGTACTGGAGCAATGGCAACATGCCGATGCCGACACGCTCAGTCTCGAAGCCGCCAACCTGATCCTCAATGCAGGCCATCCGGTGGATGACAAGATCTTGTCCGATACCGCCATGAGCGTACAGGGATTGATCGCCCATTCGTTGGCAGCGATCGTCAAGCGCCTGGATAAGACGCGCCCTGTCACTGCAGCCAACAACGAGGCGACACCGGGTAACCTGATCTTCCGTTCGAATGCATTGGATGTATTGGGATTCAACTATCACGAAAAGAATTACGAGCCGTTTCCGCAGAATTTTCCGGGCAAGACGTTAATTGTAAGCGAGTCTACTTCCGCCCTGATGACACGCGGCTACTACCAGATGCCCTCCGATTCGATGTATGTCTGGCCGAACACCTGGCGGGAACGGTTCGATCGTCCCGAACACCTTTGCTCGGCTTATGACAACTGCCATGTGCCTTGGGGTTCGACCCACGAGGTGACTTGGCGGGAAGTCAAACGGTTGCCTTATGTTTCAGGTATGTTTATCTGGACGGGCTTTGACTATCTGGGTGAACCGACACCTTACTGGTGGCCGAGCCGTAGCAGTTTCTTCGGTATTGTCGACTTGGCAGGTATTCCGAAAGATGTCTATTATATGTATCAGAGCGAATGGACCGATACGCCGGTTCTTCACCTTTTCCCACACTGGAACTGGAAAAAGGGAGAGACTGTCGATGTCTGGGCCTACTATAACCAGGCGGACGAAGTGGAGCTTTTCCTGAACGGTGAGAGCCTGGGTGTCAAAAGCAAGCCGGACGATGCTTTCCATGTCTGCTGGCGGGTCCCTTTTACGCCGGGTACGTTGAAAGCCGTTTCCCGTAAGGACGGCAAGGAAGTGCTTGCACGTGAAATCCGTACAGCCGGCGAGCCTGCCCGGATCATGCTGATTCCCGATCGTTCCGCCTTGCACGCCGATGGCACGGATCTTTCATTCGTGACCGTGGAAATACAGGATAAAGACGGAAACTTAGTGCCGGATGCCGACAACCTGCTTCGTTTTACGGTTGAGGGGGATGGCTTTATTGCCGGAACAGATAACGGAGATCAGAATGATCCCGTCAGCCTCAAGAAACCGGAACGTCACGCTTTTTACGGGAAAGCAATGGCGGTCGTACAAAACACGGGTAAGGCAGGAACCATCCGGTTGAAAGCTACGGCGGAAGGCCTGCCGGATGCAATCGTGGAAATAAAGGTAGGAGAATAAGAGGAAAACAGGGATTGGTTACATACCCTGTTATTGCGGAATCCTCTGTCACTCTATCACACTTTACCATGTGAGTTTTGATAATTATAGTGCGTAGGAGTGATAGATGCCATATTTGTCTATCACTTATGTATCACCGGTTTTCTGAAAGTCATAGTCTTTGTTTTGCAATATAAGCATATATTAATCAATTAGTTGGTATGTTTTGTTTCCGGACACCCGGATGTCCGGAGCAGAAACATCCGGGTGTAGCCTCCCCATACACCCGGATGTTGAAAGTGCAAGATGGGGATGTTTGCGAGCATTTCCGCTTGTTTTCCGTACTTTTCTTGCTTGTTTTAAAGAAAAAGCACCTTAAGGGGACCAAAGTACTCCGGTGTAGATGCATGTAGGCGTGCTTAGTATAATTTAAAGAATAATGGAACTGCCAGTAGATGGTAATCAGGGATATTTGTGTAAATTTGCCCGGAAATAAAAGAGTTTATGGAAGTAAAGATCATCAATAAGTCACACCATCCGCTGCCGGGATACGCGACTCCGCTGTCGGCAGGAATGGACATTCGTGCAAATCTGGCGGAACCGGTAGTGTTGAAACCCCTTGAACGGAAACTGATTCCGACCGGATTATATATCGCGTTGCCGGAAGGTTATGAGGCACAGATGCGCCCCCGTAGCGGCCTGGCATTGAAACATGGCATCACATTACTGAACACGCCGGGCACTATCGATGCGGACTATCGCGGCGAGATCGGCATAATCCTGATAAATCTCTCATCCGAACCGTTTACCGTCAACGACGGGGAGCGTATTTGCCAGATGGTGATCACGACTCACAGCCAGGTCGTTTGGCAACCGGTGGAAGGTCTTGACGACACCGAACGGGGAGCCGGCGGCTTCGGCCACACGGGGAGATAATTAAAAATTAAGAATTAAGAATTAAAAAATATGAAGGTATTGTTGTTTTCTTTTTTATTGGGTTGCTGTTCTTTGCTGGTTTCTGCGCAACAGCCGGTAGATTATGTGAATCCGTTTATCGGGACAAGCAACTACGGGACGACCAATCCCGGTGCGATTTGCCCCCAGGGAATGATGAGTGTCACCCCCTTCAATGTGATGGGGTCGAAAAGTAATAAGTTTGACAAGGACAGCCAATGGTGGTCCACGCCTTATTCGGCGGATAATAATTTCTTCACTGGTTATGCGCACGTCAATCTGAGCGGTGTCGGTTGTCCGGAGATGGGAAGCCTGTTGTTGATGCCTACCTCCGGGGAGCTGAATGTGGATTATCACGCATACGGCAGCGAATACAAGAACGAGGTGGCCCATCCCGGCTATTACAGTAATATCCTGACGAAATATAACATCAAGACGGAAGCTACCGCCTCCATGCGTACCGGCCTGACACGTTTTACTTTCCCGAAAGGGCAGGGGAATATCCTCTTGAATTTGGGTGAGGGGCTGACGAATGAAACCGGTGCGACCGTCCGTATGGTGAGCGATACGGAGATAGAGGGAAGCAAGCTGCTCGGTACGTTCTGCTATAACCCGCAGGCTGTTTTCCCGATCTATTTCGTGATGAAGCTCAGCAAAGCCCCCAAGCAGGCCGGCTATTGGAAGAAACAACGCGAGATGAAGGGTGTGGAAGCCGAATGGGATGCCTATTCCGGCAAATATAAATTGTATACGAAGTATGACCGTGAGATGAGCGGTGACGACATCGGCGTCTGGTTCAAGTATGATACCGAAGAAGACGAAGTGATCGAAGTAAAGATGGGTGTCTCGTTTGTCAGCATCGAAAATGCCCGCCTGAATATGAACACCGAACAGCCGGATTTCAATTTCGACAAAGTGCGTGCGGCAGCCGGCAAGATGTGGAACGACGATCTGTCGCGTGTGATGGTGGAAGGCGGGACGAACGACGATAAGACGATTTTCTATACCGCCATGTACCACCTGCTGATCCATCCGAACATCATCCAGGACGTGAATGGCGAATATCCGATGATGGAAAGCCTGAAAGTCGGCCATACGGACGGAAACCGCTATACGGTCTTTTCGCTCTGGGACACCTACCGCAATGTCAGCACATTGATGACATTGCTCTATCCCGAAAAACAGCTCGACATCATCCGCACCATGATCGACATGTACAAGGAAAGCGGATGGCTCCCGAAGTGGGAACTGTACGGACGCGAGACGTTGACGATGGAAGGCGATCCGTCTATCCCTTATATCGTGGATGCTTATATGCGCGGTTTGCGCGATTACGATATCGAGACTGCCTACGAAGGGATGCGCAAGGGCGCTACTACTCCCGGAGAGTTCAACCTGCTCCGCCCGGACAATAACGACTATATGAGCAAAGGCTACGTCCCCTTGCGCGAACAGTATGATAATTCGGTTTCGCATGCCTTGGAATATTATATCGCCGACTGGAATCTCTCGTTGTTGGCAGATGCGTTGGGAAAGAAGGAAGACGCCAAGCTGTTCCGTGAGCGGGCTATGGGCTATAAGCATTACTATTGCAAGGAGTTCGGTACGCTTCGTCCCATCCTGCCCGACGGCACGTTCTATTCCCCTTTCGATCCGAAACAGGGGGAGAACTTCGAGCCGAGCCCCGGTTTCCATGAAGGAAACGCCTGGAACTACACGTTCTATGTCCCCCATGACATCAAAGGCCTTGCCAAACTGATGGGCGGTCAGAAGAAGTTTGTCGATAAGTTGCAGATGGTCTTCGACAAAGGGTACTACGATATGGCAAACGAGCCGGATATCGCCTATCCGTACCTCTTCAGCTATTTCAAGGGAGAAGCCTGGCGTACGCAGAAGCTGGTCCGCGAACTGTTGGGCAAATATTATCATAATGCTCCGAACGGACTTCCGGGTAACGACGATACGGGTACGATGTCTACCTGGGCGATCTTCTCGATGATGGGATTCTATCCGGCCTGTCCCGGTGACCTGGATTATGTTGTGACTTCTCCGACCTTCAACAAGGTGACGATCCGGCTGGACGAGAAGTTCTATCCGAAAGGCGAATTGGTGATCGAGTCCGCCCGCAAAACCCCGGAAGATATTTATATCAAAGAGGTGACAGCCGGCGGAAAGAAGCTGAAAGGGTATACGATTTCGCAAGACGAACTGGTGAATGCCGGGACATTGCGCTTCACGCTGGAAAACAAGCATTGATTTCCCCTCTCAATTTTATTTGAAATGGCATTTAAACGTTGAAAAACGGTTTCAAATTTTCTTGAAGCCGTTTTTCACTATTGAATCCCCGTTTCAATATTTCTTGAAGTGCCTTTTTAATGGTGAAAAACCGTTTCAAGAAAAATGGAGATGGGTTTCACCATTGAAAAATGGCTTCAAGAAAATTAGAAACGACTTTTCAACGTTTAAATGCCATTTCAAATATTCTTGAGACCTATAAATTATTATCTTTGCACACGTAAAAAAGAAAAACAGTTTAATCCATATTATATAATGTATAGAACAAGAACATGTGGCGACCTGCGCCTTGCCGATGAAGGCTTGGTGATTACGCTGGCCGGCTGGGTACAGAAAACCCGTAAGATGGGTGGCATGACGTTCGTGGATATCCGCGACCGTTACGGTATTACGCAATTGGTGTTTAATCAGGAAGTGGATGCCGCTCTTTGTGAGAAAGTAAATAAGCTGGGACGCGAATATGTTATCCAGGTGACGGGAACCGTTCGCGAACGTTCCAGCAAAAACCCGAATATCCCTACCGGTGAGATCGAAATCATCGTTTCGGAACTGAATATCCTGAACTCAGCCATTACTCCTCCTTTTACTATCGAGGACAACACCGACGGTGGTGATGATATCCGCATGAAATACCGTTATCTGGACTTACGCCGTAGTGCTGTTCGTTCAAATTTGGAATTACGTCACAAAATGACGATCGAGGTTCGCAGTTATCTCGATAAACTGGGTTTCTTGGAAGTGGAAACTCCGGTATTGATCGGTTCAACTCCTGAAGGAGCACGTGACTTTGTAGTACCTTCCCGCATGAATCCGGGACAATTCTACGCATTACCGCAATCTCCGCAGACACTGAAACAGCTATTGATGGTTTCCGGTTTCGATCGTTATTTCCAGATAGCCAAATGTTTCCGTGACGAAGACCTGCGTGCCGACCGCCAGCCTGAGTTCACTCAGATTGACTGCGAAATGAGTTTCGTAGAACAGGAAGATGTGATTACTACATTTGAAGGAATGGCCAAACACCTGTTTAAGGTGATCCGTAATATCGAACTGACCGAGCCATTCCCACGTATGCCTTGGAGCGAAGCAATGAGATTGTACGGTAGCGATAAACCGGACATTCGCTTCGGTATGCAATTCGTCGAATTAATGGATATCTTAAAAGGGCACGGTTTCTCTGTATTCGATAATGCCACATATATTGGTGGTATTTGTGCCGAGGGTGCAGCCGGCTATACCCGTAAGCAACTGGATGCCTTGACCGAATTTGTGAAAAAGCCACAAATCGGTGCAAAAGGTATGGTCTATGCCCGTATCGAAGCTGACGGTACTGTGAAATCAAGCGTTGACAAGTTCTATACACAAGAAGTTTTGCAACAATTGAAGGAAGCATTCGGTGCCAAACCCGGTGACCTAATCTTGATTTTATCGGGAGATGATGCCATGAAAACTCGTAAGCAGCTTTGTGAATTACGTCTAGAAATGGGTAATCAATTACGGGATAAAAACACATTTGCATGTCTGTGGGTTGTGGACTTCCCTCTATTTGAATGGAGCGAAGAAGAAGGCAGATTAATGGCTATGCACCATCCGTTTACCTCACCCAAACCGGAAGATATCCATCTGCTGGATACAAATCCTGCTGCTGTGCGCGCTAATGCTTACGATATGGTAATCAATGGTGTAGAAGTAGGAGGGGGATCAATCCGTATCCACGATAGCCAGTTGCAGAACAAAATGTTCGAATTACTCGGATTTACCCCGGAGCGTGCGCAAGAGCAGTTCGGCTTCTTGATGAATGCCTTCAAGTTTGGTGCGCCTCCTCATGGCGGACTGGCTTACGGATTAGATCGTTGGGTATCTCTTTTTGCCGGACTGGACTCAATCCGTGACTGCATTGCATTCCCGAAAAATAACTCCGGTCGTGACGTTATGTTGGATGCTCCCGCAGCACTCGATCCGTCACAACTGGAAGAACTGAACCTGATTGTAGATATTAAGGAGTAAGTGAAAGAGTCGGTACGCATTTTTAGATTTGCCGTAATTGGTACGCTCAATGCATTAATCACAGCTTTTGTTATTTGGTTGATGATGGATGAATTGTCATACGATTACATTCCGGCCAATATTACAGCGTACATAGTAGCCCAAATTCATAACTTTATTTGGAGTAAATATTGGATCTTTCCGATTGAAAATAAAAAGAACAACATTTGGAAGCAGATGTTGTTCTTCTGTTCTGCTTTCGGATTGGCATATAGTGCCCAGTTCTTGTTTTTAGTCACACTTGTAGAGTGTGGAGATGTAAACGAGTATCTGGCACAATTCCTGGGGCTGTTTATCTACGGAACAGTAAACTTCATCGTTAATAAGAAGCTTACATTCAGATAAAATAGT
>ENA-ORSB01002357-ORSB01002357.1-human-gut-metagenome-genome-assembly--contig:-NODE-2357-length-15208-cov-21.876592_pt1 | contig 15208 bp, 8 predicted proteins | sample MGYA00242180_ERZ509144 | MGnify/ENA primary metagenome ERZ509144 (study PRJEB26280, sample SAMEA2338661) | human gut metagenome | biome: human gut; feature: human-associated habitat; material: faeces...
CGTCATCAGACGACCGGCCGGGTCCGGGTATTTGCGACAGCAAATACGTGGAGGATGCAAAGGCCGCGCGGAGCGTCAGGGTTTGGGACAGAGTCCCAATAAAATAAAAAGGTTAGGGGGATTGAGATAAGTGGGCTCTTGCCGCTGACTGGCTTTTGCGGCTTTCATGTGTTGATTGAAATGAAATTTCGATACGAGAGAATGATTTTTCGCTTCTACGCGCAAACAAAAAGCTTTTCATGTAAGGGAAAGGTGTCGGTGTTATGAGAAATTTACAGGTCTCCGCCGGCTATTACGAATTTTATTATATCTGCTTGCGGTGGTATTTTCGAACCAATGAGCATATCGCCAATACGGTAAAAGCTCTTGTAACTTATTGAGGTATAAGTTATTATATAGATTTAAACCTGTTTCTCAATATGCTCACTCCCATAAAAAACAGGGGAATGAGCATATTTACACTCTGCTTTAAAACGACATAATCAATTGGATATCAGTTCATTATGTAGGTATTCGCAGGCTCGTCTGGTTGCTCATTAGTTCAGAAATTACCGGAATTTACCCGTGGCGAAGCTCTCCCGCGACAAATTTCCTCCCGTCATAAACTAAAGTCTCTGAAGATGGTGGTGTCTGGGGCTGTTTTGGGTTTATCCCAATACAGTACACAAATTACTGAGTAAGGTTGACTCAAAATGCTCATTTTTGTCCGCAAGGTGGTGACTCACAGCAAAGCGCAGGGCAAAGTCAGAAAAAAAACAAAGGCCCCAAATCGCCAATTCAGAAGTCTTGGATCAGAATCATCCTAGTTTCAACAAAAACTAAGTGTCAAAGACAGGAAGATAGTGTATGTATGTAAAGTAAATTTACAGAAATGTAAAGTTTTTTTACAGCGTATGAAAGAGGTACTACGGATAACATTCAGAAAAACAAGAAGTTACAGACGCTGGCACGGGAGTGGCAACTTGAGGATCTGACCGGACGAAAGATATGTCAATGCCGATGGGATCGGCCGATTGGCATTGATGGAATCTCCGGGACAGAACAGATGAACATTTTCAGTTACATACATGCGGCAGTCAGGACGTTGCCGATGAAAGGACGCAGGAACGTCCTGAAAGTCATGACATTGGGCGTCGGCCTTGCAGTCGGCCTCGTGCTGGCATCCAAGGTCTGCTTCGAAAAGACATTCGACGACTTCTACAAGGATGCCGACAGGATATATTATCTGAACGAAGCCATAGAACTCAACGGCAGTTACAAGATATATCCTCAAGTCGCGGGAGGAGTCGTCCCGAAAATGAAGGAATACTTCCCGCAGATAGAGGAGGCCACCAGATTCACGTATATATTCGAGACCGCCTCCATGGTCATGTCAGAATCGGACAAACGCGTGGATGTCGGGCTGACATGTCTTGGCGATACGTCATTTTTCAAAGTCTTTGACCGGAAATGCCTGGCCGGAAACCTAACCGAACCCCTTGGCATTGAATCAGATGTGGTGATCTCATCCAAGTTGGCGACCAAGATGGCAGCAGCATTGACCTCGGGCAAGAAAATGGACGAGAAGGCGGCCGCGGCAGCCGTTCTCGGACAGAAATTCACGATTGCCGGAGATACCCGGAAATATGAACTCACGGTCGGCGGCGTCTATGAAGAATTCCCGCTGAACTCATCTTACAGGCTGGACATGATAGTCTCCATGCCGAGCATCGGACACTTCATTTACGACGGCTCGGAAAACATGGTGGGCAACGACCGCTACAAAGGATTCATAAAACTGAAGAAAGGCATTGACCCGAGCGAAATCGAAAACGGACTCCCTGGCTTCATGGACAAGCATATGCCGATGGACGAGTTGCGGGCAGCCGGATATGAAATGAAATTTCCGATAAAGCCATTCGTGAAATTCCATGAAGAGGATGAAACTCAGCGGAATATGACACTTGTGCTGGCCTTCGTAGCCTTCGCGCTTCTGCTCACGTCAATGCTGAATTACCTCCTGATCGTGCTGTCGTCCGCCGCAATCCGTGCCCGCGAAATGGCACTCCGCAAATGCCTGGGCAGCAGCGCAAAAGACATCTTCGGGATGATGTTCGCAGAGGCGCTCGTGCACACCGCAATCGCAGCCGCCGTCGCCGCAATCCTCATCTTTGCGTTCAGGTCAATGATAGAGACCATCCTCGGTGTCAATGTCATTGCACTCTTCACCGGACGACCGCTCGCATTGGCATTGACAATAATAGTCGTGCTCCTGGCATTGAACAGCCTCCTTCCCGCATTCTTCTTCAACCGGATTCCGGTGGCTGCGGCATTCAGGAATTATCGCGCCGGCAAGCGCATGTGGAAGCTCGGACTCCTCGCGGTGGAATTTGCGGCAGTCATTTTCCTGGCCGTGGTCATGAGCGTGATCACATTGCAATATGACAAGATGATGAACGCTGACCGTGGCTTCAAATATGATGACGTGGCGATGATAGCCATGCCGGAAGCGACTCAGTCCCAGAAGAATACGCTGATGAGCGAGGTCCGTTCCCTCTCCGGAGTGGAAGACGCAAGTTTTGCATATCAGAATCCTTTCACAGGCTATAGCGGTGACAATGTCAGTGTGCCTGGCGAGGACCGTCAGCTGTTCAACATCCGTGACGCATTTTATGTGGATGAACATTATTTCAATGTCTTCGGCATCAAGATTCAGGAAGGAAGCAATTTCGATCCGACTCTCAACAGCGATGCGGAAATGATTGTGGACAGGAACTTCGTGAAAATGATGAAGAACACTGCCGGATGGGACGAGGTCCTCGGACGAGAAGTGATGGTTACCTCACATGAAAGTGCTCCAGTCAGGATATGCGGTATCATTGACGATATGCATACCGGTGGCTTTTCCGTGGCAGAAGCCGATTTCGGCGGGCGCCCGATGGGTATATTCTATTGTGACTCAGAGAAATATGCAGGAATGTTCCATTACATATTCGTGAAATACAATAAGATGTCCCCGGAAATGCTTCAAAGAACAGATGAACTTACAGGAAAAATTCTGGGCGGGCAGTGGTATAGAATATATCCGTGCGATGAACTCGCCGCTTCGAATTTCGTGGACACCCTCAATACGAGAAACTCCATCCTCGCGGGAGGCATTGTGACGCTCTTTATCGCGCTGATCGGCCTCATCGGCTACACGATTGACGAAGTCCGTCGCCGCAGCAAGGAAATCGCGGTCCGTCGCGTAAACGGCGCACAGTTCTCCCAGATAAGGTCAATGTTTCTGCGCGATGTCATGGCAGTGGCCCTGCCGTCCGTGGCAGTAGGAGCGGTTCTGGCCTACATTGTAGCAGGGCGTTGGGAACAGAACTTCAGCCTTCAGGCGGGGCTTCCTTGGTGGATTTTCGTAGGCTCCATAGTCGCAGCGCTGGCTATAGTTGCCATCATATCAGACATTTACGTTATACGCACAGCGGGAACAAATCCGGCTGACAGCATTAAGACAGAATAAAACGGAGCATATCAGAACAAATAAAAAAAATACATATATCATGATCAAGATTACAAACATTTGCAAAGTCTTCAGGACTGAGGAAATCGAGACAGTTGCACTCGACAATGTATCATTCGAAATCAAGGACGGAGAATTCGTCTCCATCATGGGCCCTTCAGGATGCGGAAAATCCACGCTCCTGAATATCCTCGGCCTTCTGGACAACCCGACTTCCGGCAGTTACCAACTTCTGGGACAGGAAGTTGCGCAGCTGAAGGAAAAGGACCGTACCAAGTTCCGCAAAGGAAACATCGGCTTCGTCTTCCAGAGCTTTAACCTGATCGATGAACTCAATGTGTTCGAAAACATTGAACTTCCACTCAGATATATGGATTTCAGTGCGGCTGAGCGCAAGGAAAAGGTGGAGGCAGTGATGGCGCGCATGAACATCAGCCACAGGGCAAAGCATTTCCCTCAGCAGCTCTCAGGCGGTCAGCAGCAGCGTGTTGCGATTGCACGTGCGGTAGTCGCAAACCCTAAACTGATTCTTGCCGATGAGCCTACCGGAAACCTCGACTCCAAGAACGGCAAGGAAGTCATGGACCTGCTCTGCGAACTGAACAGGGAGGGCACGACCATCGTGATGGTTACCCACTCACAGAAGGATGCGGCTATGGCACAGCGTACCATCGACCTGTTCGACGGACACATAGTAAGTGATGTCAAGAATGAATTGTAATGAGATACATTTTCAATAATTTTCTGAACACCCTCAAGCGGTACAAGGTATCCAGCCTGCTGAATATCATAGGAATGGCAGTGGCGTTCGCTGCCTTCTACGTGATAATGACGCAGGTCTGCTTCAACCTTGGCTACAACAAGTCGCTGAAGGATGCGGACAGGACATTCGTAATGTCCGTCCCTTCACAATATAATGAGGGAAAGTTCAATATCTTCATAAGCAGGCCGTTGGGAGAAGCACTTGTCTCAGGCTCTTCCATGTCTGAAGGCGGAGGGGTTTTCGGCATGTATGCTTATGAAAGCGGTGAAGTCTGCTACACGAGACGGAATGATGTCCCGGTCAAGATGCATCTGGAACGTATGCAGTATTCTGCAGGCGGACTGAGAGCCTTGAATTTTGAGGCCGTAGAAGGCTCTCTTGATGAACTTTCCAAGCCTGCAACCATCGCCATATCAGAGTCTTCTGCCAAGAAATATGATCTTAAACTCGGAGACAGCATTTCATGGAGTGACCCGCAGGGCGAAAAAGGTGCGAGAGAGATAGTTCTCATATACAAGGACTTCCCTAAAAACAGCGACCTGGGTACGGTCTATGCCGTTTATGACCTTAATGATTCTTGTATAGACAATAGCAGTGAGTGGTCTTTCGATTATTGCGTGAAACTCCAAAATGCTTCCCAGAAGGAAGAATTTGAGAAGGAATCGAAGTCTATACTTCTCGATTACTTCAAGAAACTGTATGATGGCGCGGGTGAGACACTCTCTGACGAAGACATTGATGAAATCAATAATAAATTCAATGTCAAGCTGATACCTCTGTCTGAACTCTTTTATACGAAGGAACTTGACGGCAAGCCGGGACGCACCGGAAATCTCACCACGGACATGACATTGCTCGCAGTGGCGGTGCTCATCATCCTCATCGCATTGATAAATTTCATCAATTTCTTCTTTGCGCTTGTCCCTGCGAGATTGAGGTCCGTGAATACCTACAAGATTTTCGGCGTATCGCGTACATCATTGATATTCAACTTCATATTCGAATCGGTAGGTCTTGTCGCCATAGCATTGGCATTGGCAGCAATCATCGTCATCCTGCTTCTTCGCACCAGCATTGCAGGTATTCTTACCGCTTCGGCTGTTTTCGGGGACAATGTTCCCGTGCTGGCGATGACGGTCGGCGCTGCTGTCCTGACAGCGGTTCTCGGAAGCATCTATCCGGCCTTCTACATCACTTCGTTCCAGCCGGCATTGGTGCTGAAAGGATCCTTCAGCGGGTCAGTTTCGGGACGCAGGCTCCGCACGGCGCTCATCGGCTTCCAATTCGTCATATCAATGTCGTTGATTATCTGCGCCATGTTCATCAAGATGCAGCATAGCTACTTGATGAACTACGACATGGGCTTCAACAAGTCCTGCCTCCTCAGCGGCTACATTCCTTATGATGTCTGCTGGTATGGTTCGCAGAACGAGGCTTTCGAGGACAAACTGCGCAGCAATCCTCAGATTCAGGACATAACGTGGGCTGACGGAAGGATTGTCGATGTTTCAAGAATGGGCTGGGGACGTGACTATAAGGGAAAGACTATTTATTTCCAATGTTACCCTGTGGCGTACAATTTCCTGAAATTCATGGGGATAGACATCGTGGACGGCAGAGATTTCATGAAATCCGATGAGATGTCTGAAGGCGGAGTGATGATATTCAACGAGCAGGCGAAGAAAGACTTTGACGTGGACTTCATTACTCCTGCGCCCGGACACGTGGACGGGACTGTGACTGCCGGCATCTGCAAGGACTTTAATTTCAAGCCTTTGCAATATGGCCGCGACGATTTCGCCTTCTATGTGTTCGGTAAGCATAAATGGCGTGACGGACTTCATCAGGTCTATATAAGGACTGCGCCTGGCGCAGATGTCCAGTCAGTCATCAAGTTCGTGCTTGCGACCGTGAAAGAGATGGTGCCTTATGCTGATGACGAGCTGTATAATATTGATTTCTTCGACAAGGAGCTCGGTGCCCAGTACAGGCAGGAAAGCCGATTGTCCACGCTCATCAGCATATTCACGTTGGTTGCAATCATCATTTCCCTGATGGGAGTCTTCGGCCTGGTGCTTTTCGACACACAGCACAGAAGTCGTGAAATCGCTGTCAGGAGAGTGATGGGAGGAAGCGTTGGCGACATACTCAAGATGTTCAATGTCAAGTATATACGCATTGTGCTGGCAAGCTTCATAATTGCTGCGCCGCTCAGCTGGTGGGTCATCAGCAGATATTTCGCGGGCTTCGCATATCACACGCCGATCCACTGGTGGGTATTCGCATTGTCCCTGCTTATCGTGATGGCTGTCACAATGCTGATCGTTACGCTCCGCAGCCTGGATGCCGCCACTTCCAACCCTGTAGATTCGATTAAGAATGATTAGTTTAACATTAACATAAATATTACATAATAGATGTAAAGACCTACAGGGCTGTCAGCTGCGTCACACTTGCGAAAGGATGGCGCAGCTTTTTATGATTGCGCTGATTGTTCGCAAAAAAATGTATTTTTGTAATCGGCTTCCGGAGAGAAGCCTTGACGATAAAAGACATTGACAATGAAAAGTGGAAAGATACTTGTCGTAGATGACAACAAGGGCATACGGGATGCCTTGAAAATCCTGCTTGGAGGCTGTTTTACGCAGGTTCTGACACTTTCGTCCCCGACCTCGCTGACAAGCACCGTCGAACAGATGATGCCGGACGTGATTCTGCTGGACATGAATTTCAAGGCGGATATCAATTCCGGAAACGAGGGGTTGTTCTGGCTGTCTGAAATCAAAAAAAGATGGCCTGAGATGCCCGTGGTGCTGTTTACCGCCTATGCAGACATATCACTGGCAGTGGAAGGTATGAAATGGGGTGCGGCAGATTTTGTCGTCAAGCCGTGGGACAACGCCCGGCTGCTCGAGACATTGACAGGAATCAGGGACAGGAAATCCAAGCCTAAAAAAGGCGTCACTGTCAATGAGGGGCCGCAGATGCTCTGGAGTTCAGGGATGCAGCAGCTCAGGCATGACGTGGAACGTATCGCCCCGACAGACGCCACTGTGCTCATAACCGGCGAAAACGGCACCGGCAAGGATGTTCTCGCGCACGAAATCCACAGACTTTCCGGACGGGCGGACAAGCCAATGGTCTGCGTGGACGCCGGCGCCATCACGGAAACGCTTTTCGAAAGTGAACTTTTCGGCCACGTGAAGGGAGCGTTCACGGATGCGAAATCCGACCATGCCGGCAAGTTCGAACAGGCTGACGGAGGGACACTCTTCCTGGATGAAATCGCCAATATCCCGATGCAGTCCCAGGCCAAACTTCTGCGTGCCATCCAGAACCGATGCATCACGAGAGTCGGTGACACTAAAGCTATCCCAGTGGATATCAGGCTGATATGCGCAACCAATGCAGACATTCCGTCCATGATACGTGACGGACTTTTCCGTGAGGACTTGTATTACAGGCTGAATACCATAAGCGTGGAACTTCCGCCTTTGAGAAACAGAAAAGACGTAATCATCCCGCTTGCGATGCAGTTCCTGACAGAGTTCTCCGAAAAATACGGCAGGGATGCAGAGACATTGACCCCGATGGCGAAAGCCGAACTGGAGACTTACGCCTGGCCGGGCAACATCCGCGAGCTGCGCAACTGCATCGAAAAGGCTGTCATTCTCTCAGACGGAAAGGCCATAGACGGATTCGGGCTGGACATCTCCAAAGCGTCAGGAATGACTGAGATCAATGCCGGGGACACGATGGAAAATATGGAGGAGAAGACTATCCGTGCAGCAATGGCCCGATATGACGGTAACATATCAATGGTAGCCAAGTCCTTGGATATCAGTCGCCCTACGCTTTACGCAAAGCTCAAGAAATACGGAATATGATGGGCGCGGAAACAAATATCGGCACGTTATGGATTGCGCTTGGCGGTGCCGTGATTGCTGCATTGACCTATATCGTGACGAGAGCGGCGACAAGACGGAAGATCATCGGCAAAATCGACTTCATGTCAGATGCGCTAGACAGTGGCGAGACGGCGTTCCGGTATTCTGAGAGCCGATGGCGGAACCGGCGGCTGAACAAGTCATTGAACCGTCTCCGGTCCATTTTCGAGGCTGAAAAGGCCGATATCCGTGAGCGTGAGCGGTATTTCGGGACAATGCTGGACCACGTCCAGAGCGGCGTCATCGTCATTGACGGAGAAAAAATCGATTATTCGAATACTGTGGCGAAAGGATTTCTGGGGATGGCGGAGATCTCGTCGCTGCGGCAGATCGGGCGGATTTCTCCGGACCTGGCCAATGCTTTCCGCGAGGCTTCTGAAATGGAGTCGAGGGCATCTTTCATTTCGGAGTGGGGCACGGTACAGTTTTCCATAAGTGCCTGCACAGCAAGGCTTCACGGCAAAGAGGTCAGCATCGTCACTTTCAATGACATTACCCGTGAGATGGAAAACAACGAGTCCGAGTCGTGGACCAGACTCATCCGCGTCCTCACACATGAAATCATGAATACGGTCACGCCTGTCGCATCACTCAGTTCGGCATTGTCCCAGAATCTGGACAGCTACAGTGCTGAGGACATCCGTTCCGCGCTCGGGACCATCGCGTCTTCGTCCGAGGGCCTGATAAGTTTCGTGCAGTCCTACTGTTCTCTGACGCATATTTCCGCGCCGGTGCGCAAGGCTTTCTATCTGAAGGACCTGGTCAATGATTCTGTCAACATCGCCAAAGCCAACTGGCCTTCTGTCAATGTCCTATATCGCGAGCTTTCAAGCGACGTGATTCTCTATGCCGACTACGGACAGATATCGCAAGTGCTCAACAATCTGATAAAGAACGCAGTACAGGCAGGTGCCGGGAACGTAAGCATAACCGCTTCTATCGACAAACGGGAGCAGACTGTCATCGACATTGCCAATGACGGGGAGCCTATCAGCGCCTCTGGCCAGGAGCAGCTGTTCGTTCCGTTCTACACCACCAAAGGTTCGTCAGGCACAGGTGTCGGTCTGAGCCTCTGCCGCCAGATTGTCCGTCTGAACGGCGGCACCATCAAGCTCTCCTCCTCCACTCCGAAAGCCACGGTTTTCACTATCGTCATGTAGTCTTACTGGTCCTGTTTCAGCACTTCGACCGGATTTTCGGCTGCGGAACTCCAGGTCCGGGAAATTATCGAGGCGAAGGAGATGAGGAAGGTCAATGCTGCCGCGACAAGGATTATCCACCACGGGAAAGCTATGGCATTGTAAAAATCAGCCAGGTAATAACGCATTGACCAGACACATACCGGAATCGCTATCACGACGGCGACGGCTGTCATCAGCATGAACGACTTCGAGAGTTTCCAGGCCGCGGACCTGACACCCGAGCCGAAAATCTTCCGGAGGGCGATCTGACGCGCCTGCTGTTCAGTGTAATAGACGGACATCGCGAACAGGCCGAGCGCAGAAATCAATATGGCAAGCACCATGAATGTCATCACCAGCTTCATAGTGTTCCGCGTCCCTGTCAATGAATCCGCCAGGAAGTCATCTATATAATATATGTCCGTTTCGCGCGGCACACCGATATACTCCTTCGCCACATCACGCCATGCCTCGCGGACAGCATTTAACGCCTCGGCCCTGTCGCCACGCACCTTCAGCAGATGATTTATGCACACATCGGAACGGTTCTGCACAGCCCGATGACTGTCAGGCATTGGTTTATAAAGAGGATCACGCGCGCGGAAATCCGCTATTATGCCGCAGCACTCATACTGCGGCTCGCCGTCTTTATTGGTCCCGACAGTCCTGTTCCCGGCAGTAATCCCATAACGCCGCTGCGCCTCCTCCGTAAACCAGCATGTCCCTTCAATAGGATCGGAATACTGTTCTATCACATTGAACCCAAGCAGCCTGAATGCCGCACTGTCAAAAGCAGGCAGCTGAAGCCACGACATCATTTCCTCACCCTCGATATGTACGCCATTGCTTCCACATGAGAACGGAAGCTGCACCGCCATAACCGCCGTCTCCACCTGCGGAAGAGCCTGAAGTCTCTGATGCAGAGCCTCCTGGGCAGCCATATTGTTATAGCCGAGCGCCCATGAGGAAACCGACAGCAGATCTGTATTGTACCCTACCGGCAAAGATACCAGATGGCGCATCTGGAGAGTCATTGTCAATGCAACCGCGACAAGAACCATGCTTATGATGTTCTGGCAGACGATAAAGACCTTACTGAACACCATCTTGCTGCGGAACCTGAAATCGCCCTTCACAACAGCTATAGGCTTGAATCTCGACACCATAAATGCAGGAAGGAGCCCGGAGAGAACCGAAACCAGCACGAGCACAATGACGCCGGCCGCAATGGTAGCCGCATCCGGAACAAGAACTATAGCGGTATTGAGAAGATTCTCTATCCAGCCCTTGAACAGCAGGGCGACCAGCACGCCGGACAGCATGCAAACAAATGTGAACAAGAACGATTCCATAAGGTATCTGCGGACAATGCTGCCTGAAGACTCGCCGAGAAGACGTCTCGTCGCCATCTCCTTTGCCCGTTTTCCCGTCTGCGCCACAGTAAGGTTTATGTAGTTGAAGATGGCTGATATCAGCAGTATCAATGCTACCGCCAGAAGTACCTCAACGATCTTCCTGTCACCATGACGAAACGGACTGTATATGTCTATCTTGCTGAAATAGAGCCGGTCAAGCCTTGTCAACGTGGAGCCCCATATGAAATGTCCGCCAGAGCCGTCGCGTGTGTAGAAATCCTTCCAATAATCCACATACTTGTCCAGCAGCTTTTCAGCCACAGCGTCAGGCGAAGCACCATCCTGCAGCGTCACGAAAGTATTGACCATACCGAAATTGTCCATTCTCTGGACCATGCCATCCAGCTGCCTGATGCTCAGGAAGATGTCATAATACTGCAGTTCATCATAAGGCCCAAAATCCTGAATCACGCCAGTTACCGTGAACCTGTTTTTTCCTATTTTAATGGTGCGTCCCACAGGATCAGAGCTGCCGAATGCCTTATGCGCGAACTTTTCGGAAAGGATTACATCATTCAGTCCCGCAAGTATGCAGTTCTTGTCACAGCCTGAGAGCGTGTAGTCAAACAGCTGCAGGAAATTCGTGTCCACACAGACCGCCTCGGCGGCATAATAGTCGTCATTGACAATGACATCGGCATCGCCATACGCCCCGACTCTGGTCCAGGATGTTATCTCGGGCACTGACGGGAAAAACTCCTCCGCAGTCCCGTAAGTCATTCCGATGCACGCTCCCGTGCCGATAGCATACAGCTGCTTGGAAAGCGGCTGCCTTGCGCCTACACTGAACTCCGTCCTGGCATATGAAGCCAGCAATATGACGAATCCCAGTGCCACTGACAGTCCCAATGCCTCGATTACGGCATAGAGTTTATTTTTTGAGAGGAATTTCAGATATGTGCTCATGGTCGACGTTTACTTTATAATCAGTTCATCCTTGTCGCCGAAACTGTCGTAAGAGGATATGATGATCTTCTCGCCAGGCTCCAGCCCTTCTGTAACTTCGTAGTACTGAGGGTTCTGTCGGCCAATGCGGACACTGCGTTTAACAGCTTTCGTTCCTTCTGCATTGACCACATACACCCACTTGCCGCCGGTTGCCTGATAGAATGAGCCGCGAGGAATTATCACGGCTTCGGCCGGCTGTCCGAGCTGGACGTTCATATAGTATGTCTGGCCCGCGCGGATGTTCTCCGGCTGCTGTCCCACAAAGCGGAAATCCGCCTTGAACTTGCCGTCACGCACCTCAGGATAGACCTTGCGGATGGCTGCCGAGTACTTCTCGTTCTGTCTCTCGAAAGTTGCCTCAAGACCGGGCACGATTCTGTCAATGTAATGCTCATCTATCTGAGCCTCAATCTTATACGATTCCAGATTGTTTATCTGTCCGATTTTCGATCCCGCTGCCACTGACTGCCCCAGTTCCACATCGAGAAGTCCGAGTTCACCGCTGATAGGGGCTTTTACTGACAGATTTTCCTTGCGGCGGCGTATCATGCTCATATTGATCCGCATGTTCTCCAGACTTTCGTGCATCTGCGAAATCTGCGTGCTGCGGTAAAGGCTGTCCTGTTTTTCCCTGTCAATGACGAGTTCCAGCTTGTCTTTCGCCAGTTCGTAGTCTTCTGATGCCTTCAGATAGTCTTCTCTGGCAATGAGTTTTTCCTCGTACAGCGTCTTGTTCTGTTCATATGCCCGCCTTGCCCTGCGCACTTCTATCTGGAGCGTGAGCTTGTCCTGCCTTACGGAAAGTTTCTGCTGTTCCATGGAAATCAATGTATTGCGCAGGATGTTCTCCTTCTCGGCGAGTTCGGCTTCGGAGTTGAGTATCTGCATGTCAAGACTTTCATTGGACAGTTCGACAATGACATCACCTGCATTGACCTTACTTCCCTCCTCTGCGACGATTCTCTGGACATTGCCGCCCTCGGTCGGGCTGATCTGGACAGTGGTCATCGGCTGGACCTGGCCGCTGACGCGGATATAGTCATTGAACTCGCCTTTCTTGGCGGTTCCTGTGATGATGGAGCTGCCGTCAACGCGCACCGCAGAGCCGTTCCCAGTGATAACCAATATGACAAGGACTATTGCCAATGCTGCTCCGGCCCAATACTTAATGGCCTTCTTCGTGAATGCCGCGGCCAGTCCTGTTTTCTTTTCTATTATCTTGTCCATGATGGATGTTGTTTATTAATCTATATATGATACTCCGTTATAGTACTCGACGACCCTGCGCTTGAGCTGGTACTGCAGCTCGGCATTGAGCCGTTCCGCCTTGGCCTTCAAGTAGTTGGACGAAGCGGTATTGTATTCTATCGAGGATATGAGTCCCTGTTCGAATTTGCGGGCGTTGAGTTTGAATGCCTCGTCATACACGTCGGCGCGTCTTTCTGCCTGAAGCAGAGCCGACTCCGCCCCGTCCCTGTCCTGAATTGCCCTGCGGACTTCCGATTCGACATCGCGGAGAGACTTGTCATACTCGAGGCTTGCCCGCTGATATGCATTGCGTTTTTTGGCCAATGCCGTGTGCTTCTGAAGTCTGTCGTATATAGGTATGTTCAATGACAACTGCACATATTCGCCTCCGTTGTTCTTGAACTGATTCCAATAAGGAGTTGCTTTGTAGCCGGTCTGCCCCGGGTAGGTGTAGTAACTGGTGGACCACCCGCCGTAAAGTCCGAGTGTCGGAAGGAATTGCCATTTCGCGGTATTCAGACTGCGGAGGGCATTGTCCATCGACCCTTTGGCGATCAGTACGGAAGGCATTGACCTGACTGCATTTGCTATGATGTCATCAGCGGCAGGACTGTTCGCGCCGGTCTGAATCGACGAGAGTTCCGGATCTATCGTAAGTTTCTCATCTACGGGCCAATACATTACATCTTCAAGTGTAATCATGGCATTGTCCCGATTGTTTGTCGCGGTGGTGAGTTCGTATTCTCTGTCGGCGAGGTCGGCTTTCATCTGGACCACGTCGGCATAGCCCTTAGAGCCGAGTTCTTCCTGACGCTCAGCCAGTTTCACAGCGTTTCTGGCGTTTTCCACCTGTTCTGTAAGGATTTCGGCCAATTTGGTGTAGTAAATGACATTGAAATAGGCCTCGATGGTGGCGAGGCAGACCTTGTCACGTTCCTGCTGTTCCTTGGAAATGCCCATTGACATGGATGTGCGGGCGATTTTCATGTTGTTGATGGCGGAGAATCCGTTGAATATGGTGAAGCCCGCCGACACGGAAAAGCCCTGGTTGAAGGACGTCGTGGTGAGATACGTATTGGTCTCAGGGTCGATGGAACGGCCCCATCTGTAGTAGCCGTAGGAGTTCCCTTCCGCTGAAGGCGTAAATGCTTCCAATATCGCATCTCGTCTGTCGAGTCTGGCGTCATCGTTCTTGGACTGCTGGATTCGCACCTGAGTGGAGTTGCTTACCGCATACTCCATGCATTCGCGCAGGGTCAATGCCTTGGCTTGTGCTTGCTGGGCGGGGCTGTCAGTGCGGCCTTGGGTGGTAATTCCCTGTTCGAGGATCTGCCCGGAGGCAGTGGTCGCTGCAGAAATCAACGTCAAGACTATAATTGGTATTATCGGCTTCATAATTCGTTGCTGTTTTCCTTGATTCGTACTCATTGCAGTTTGCAAACAGCTCTGCATTGTCGTTTACGCTGATGTATTCATTGCTTATGGCACATGAAACACACTTCATCGTTTAGACATGAACGAGCACGCCACGTGCCACATCAGGCAACCAATTATCAATCAGTGAGTTACACCCAGACGACATTCATCTCCCTGTAAAGAAACTTTACAAATCTGTAATGAAATTTTACAGTCCTATACAGATCTTACTTGTCTGCCATGACACAGGGTCGTTTTCGAACAACCTGCATGTCGGTTTCCCGGACATATTACTGAGTATCAAGAACATACACTAACAGACGAAAGCCAGGTTACCCACTTTTTCGGGTAACCTGGCTTTCGCTATATTCTTCAACTTACTGATAATCAGCATTTTCACCCCACGACCCAAAGTCAGGTTGTTCGGATTTCGGATTAGAGGAGACGCTTACGTGACCTGTAGAGGAATGTTGGGATGCGTGAAATACCAAATTATTTCATTTCTTCCTTTAATTTAGCCACCTCCTCCAGGGACAATCCGGTCGCCTTCGCCACGATCTCACATGGCGTCCCCAACTGAAGAAAGTTAATCGCGATTTGTTGTTTCGCATCCTCTCTACCTTCTTCGCGTCCTTCTGCACGTCCTTCCTCTCTGCCTTCTTCACGTCCTTTCGAGAGTCCTTCTTCAAGTCCCTCCGCACGACCTATTACACGCCCTTTCGCGAGTCCTTCTTCAAGTCCAGTCTCCTTGGCATATTCAATCTGATTATGGGTGTCACGTGCTGTTGTCATGGCCT
>ENA-ORSB01002369-ORSB01002369.1-human-gut-metagenome-genome-assembly--contig:-NODE-2369-length-15137-cov-4.357844_pt1 | contig 15137 bp, 10 predicted proteins | sample MGYA00242180_ERZ509144 | MGnify/ENA primary metagenome ERZ509144 (study PRJEB26280, sample SAMEA2338661) | human gut metagenome | biome: human gut; feature: human-associated habitat; material: faeces...
ATACATGAAGAGTCTTTTCTTGCTACGCATTTCACGGCAGAACACGGCAAATTTGGTTCGTAACCAAAAATCTTGCGTTACTCATTAGTAACTCACTATAAATCAGAGTATTCAAATTCAATTCGTAACCTTCCTTATTCTTCCGAACCTCAACATTCACCATTTGGGGTATAGGTTACGGATAGGTAACGTTCCTCTGTCTCATCTTGTCGTATTCCCGTCTTCGTCTGTCCTCGCCACTTTTAACCAAAATGAGGAAAGTAACTGATAACCAGTAAACTTTCCTCATTCTTCTCTCAAACACTTTTTATATGTACTTTCATAGGCAAAAAAGTCGGTGTGCATGGGGGCACGGTTGACGGCATTGATCTCAGGGTCTTGCCACTCCTTGAATGTTTGTGCGTAGGCATGGCATGCGCATACGCCTAATATACCCAATAATATTCGTTTCATCGTATGTCGATTTTGTTTATAAATGTATATGATATGCTCTTTATTATAGACTTGGAACGACTTGTTTTATTGTGCCGTCTTCATTGAAAAACACGCGGTCCATGCAGACTTCGCGGTGATAACCCGCTTCACGCCCCATCGTGATGCCGTCGGGGAACTTGAAGCGGTGGTAGACGATGTACCATTCGTCCGTGCCGGGCACTTGCAGGAAGGATTGGTGGCCTGTGGCATAAATGCCCTGGTCGGGCTTTTTGCAGACTACCATCCGGCTTTCCGACGGGTCGATCGGGCCGACGGGGGACTTGGAACGCACGTAACGGACTTCGTAGTCCGCGCTCCGCGTGTCGTTTTTAGACCATGTGAAATAATAGTATCCGTCACGGTAAAAGACGTAAGGCGCTTCACTGTAATGCCGGTCGTTGTCGATGAGTATCTTCGTGGTGTTCGGTTTGACGGATACCATGTCATCGTTCAGTTCACACACTGCCATGTAATAGTTGCCCCAGTACAAATAAGTCTTGCCGCTCACGGGGTCGGTGAAAACGTCCGGGTCGATATTCTGTCCGCGTTTCATTCCGCCCGGAAGTTCCTTCCCTATCAGCGGTTGGCCGCTGTCCTTGAACGGGCCGAGCGGATGGTCGGCTACCGCCACGCCCACTTGCTTCTCTGCCGTGTAATAAAAATAATATTTGTAACTGCCGTCTGTTTGTTTTTTCTCGATGATACAAGGTGCCCATGCGTTCTTTTTCGCCCATGAAACCTGTCTCAAATCCAACATGACACGCTCTTCTTTCCACGTTTTCAAGTCGGCGGACGAGAAAGCCTTGAAGCTCGTGCCGCCCCATCCCGGTATACCGTCCGTCGTGGGATAAACGTAGTATTTTTGCGTTTGCTCGGAATATAGTATTTCCGGGTCGGCATAATAACCGGGGAACAGGGGATTTTTCTGTATGGATGCCGTGGAAACGTATTTCCGTTTGTTCTTGAGCCAGTAAGCTTCAAGCTTGTCGGCCTCCTCGGTGGTCAGATGCACCACGGCTCCATGCTTGGGAGCATTGAAATTCGTGGATTTCATCACTCCTTCGTTGAAACGTCCCAGATTTTTAAACGTGATGAAGTCCGACGTTTCGGTAAAGGCGAAATTGTGTGGCGTGATACTATATACATCGTACATCAGCACCCATTTGTCCTCTCCGAGGCGTTTCCATACCGTAGGAGCCTCGCAAGATTTCGGTTCAAAGTCGTACCAACGCGGATCGTATTCGTAGTCTCCGCTGATACGGTCGGAAATGGCCTGCTTGATACCCGGCTGTCCGTCGTGAGCCACGTAGAAAAGATGGTACTTATCCCCTACCTTGGTGATGTCGCCGTCGATGGCCGAAACCGTTTCGTCCGGGTATTCGTAGAGCAGTTGGGGCAGGCTCTCGATACGGTCGAAATCATCGTTTACGTACACGTAATACAGTTTGTTGCGTTCGTTGCGGAAGCGCATGGTATAGTAAATCATCAGTTTGCCCACCCGTTCGTCGTAGGCAATTTCAGGTGCCCATGCGCAGCCTATTTCACTCAATCCGGCTGTCAGTTGGTCGAAACGGATGTTGGCGCGTTTCCAGTTTACCAAGTCCCACGACTTCATCAGCACAAGCCCCTTATTGTTTCCCCAACCGTACATGTTACGGTCGCGCTCCCACTCCGTTTCGCGGTAGCCGTCGCGGCGGGCAAAGACATGGAGGTCGGTCATGGCCAAATAGAATGCGCCGTCCGGTCCACGGTAGATATAGGGGTCGCGTATCCCTCTTTGGTAAGCAATCGTATCGCCGGCCAAGACGGGTTCCCCGTCGTTCAGAGCCGTGAACGTGTATCCGTCTCGGCTCAATGCCATGTAAAGGCCGTGCGTTTCGTCCTTGTGGAACACCATCAGGTAGGCACTCAGGTCTTTTTCCTGCGGAACGGCGTTTTTATAACGGAACCGGCGGAAAGCGGCTTCACCCTTCCCGATGGAAACCAATCCTATACGTAAGGCATAGAAACCTTTATAGGCGTTGTGGTGCATGCCGGACACATCTATGCCTTCGGCCAGTGTGGTCCATTCCTTTACGTCCTTTCCAACCGATATGGAGACGTGGTTACCTTGGTTCTTTATCCGTACCGTGAACTGTCGGCCTAACGTGTTGGGCAATTCTGTCTTTTGTCCGGCGTGCCGGTAGACGGTGAATGTCTTGCCGTCCGACACCAGTCCGGCGTATGCTTTTTCACTATAATAAAGCAAGAGTCCGGCTGTATTGTTTTTCCCGACCGTGACTTCAACTTGGGTTTCGTAGTTCTTGTCTTCTGCGGTAGCCAACAACAAACGGCCGTCTGCCGGAGTCTTGCCTTTAGCCTTCAGCCGCAATGTCCGGTTTTCGAGGGTCACGGCTTTCGGGGCATATTCTTTCCAGAACGTCCATTGCAGCCCCAGTTCCGTCCCCTGGAAGTCGTCGGAAAGCTCCAGGCCGTGACGGATGGGAACCTCTGCCTTGGGAAACGTGCCTGTGGACTTGGCACGACACCATCCGTCCGGTGTCCACTCGATCGGTTCGATAAGGGTTTGACGCCCCAAAGTATGGTAACCTTTGGCGTATGCGTGGTACACCACCCACCAGTTTCCGTTTACATCGTCTATCAGTGTGCCGTGTCCCCTGGACCACCAGCTTTCTCTTTCACTGTAAGTGTGCACCAACGGGTTGAACGGAGAGTTCTCCCACGGACCGAGTACGCTTTTCGAACGTGCCGTCACGACCATGTGACTGGTGCCCGGTCCGGCAGTTCCGCCTTCGGCCGACGTGAGGTAATAGTAGCCGTTGTGGTAGTTCAGCTTCGGAGATTCCAGATACATGCCTTCCGTCCGCCAGTTCCGGGGATAGGGCCAACCGTCGTAGACCTTTTTCACTTCGCCCACCGTAGACAATCCGTCGTCGGAGAGCTGCACGACTTTGCCTTCGGAGAGATACAAGTAACGTTTTCCATCCGCATCGGCCACATGCCCGGGGTCGATGCCGTTCACCTTCAAATCTTTCGGTGCACTCCACGGCCCGTGGATGTCGTCCGCCCATATCACCCAGTTCGTCCCGGCAGCCGGATAATAGATGTAATACCTATTATTATACTTCACCAAATCCGGTGCCATGGCCGAGCCTTCCCATTGCGCCATGGCACGGCATACCGGTTCCCAATGTTCCAAGTCCTGGGAATGCCAGATGAGGAAGCCCGGCGCATAATAAAAAGGAGAATGCGTCATGTAGTAATCCTTCCCGTCGCGCAGGATGGTGGGGTCGGGATAGTCTCCGGCAAGGATGACTTTCGGAAAGTCTGTTGCACAGACGGCCCAACTCAGTAAGGAGAACAAGACAAGAGAAACATACTTTTTCATAAATTCATCGTTGATTTTTGCTGTTGTGTTGAAAAGGCAGGCAGGCCGTCCCCTGAAAAAATGGTTGGTGGCCTGTCTGCCTGAATTGCATTTTACTTCATTCTGCTCTATTTCACTACGTATTTTTTTCCGTCCATGATGTAGATGCCCTTATGCAGACCGCGCAGAGCCTCGGACTTCCTTACTTGTCTGCGTACCATCCGGCCGGACAAGTCATATACATCCACTTCTTTCATCAGGTCATTGTTATCCACGGAGGGAGCCGAGATATTGTCGCCTTTGTTCGGACCTACGTAATAAAGGCGGAAATTATCGGCAAACCAATATTGTCCGTTCCCGGTAATGACGCCGCTTCCCTTGATACCGATGACCAGGCTTCCGTTTTCCACATAAATTTCCGGTATGACCGTGGTGGTAGACAACGTGTTTTGAGCGATGTCCCATGCGTCGGTATCGGCATTGAAAACAGCTTCCGCGTATACGCTGTCGCTGAATACGTAAACCGTGCTGTCGTTTTGGTTGATGTCGGGTACAATCTCGGTAGACACATTGCGCGTCAAAGCATACAACTGCAACAGTTCCGGAGTCTTCGTACACCAAGTGGCAGCCTCCAAACGGTAAGCTCCATCGGGTAAGGCGACCTTGCTTTCTTGTGCCCCATAGTTGCCCAAAACTTGATGGTAATCGGTAGAAGAAGCGATGTTGTTGCTTTCTTTTCCGGACCAGCTCCAACAATACAACCAAGTGTCGCCGCTCGTCGCTTTGGTACGTTCCTGACTGTCAGCCGTCGTTTGGCACTCCCAACCGTTGGCTACGGTGTTGATTGGCGTATTATTGTCGTCCACTGCATTTTGATAGATATTCGGATTGACAATGAAACTCGTCATGTCCAACGGGTTTTCTTTGGCGTTTTCTTTCACGTCCTGTGTCATGGCTTCCACACATTCCATCTTCAACAGTTCCGTGAATTCGTCGGCATCGATTTGGTCAATCTCATCGCTTTTCAAAAGTGCCACCACGTTTTTATACGCTTCGCTTTCGGTCAATCCACCGATTTGGTCGGCCAAGGTTTTAGCTTTACCCAACGGGAAGCAGAGCGCGATGGAAGCTTTCAAGGCTTCGGTCGCATCGTTCAATACAGTTGTCTTCTCAACGATCCTTTCATCCAAGTAATTTCCCCATGTCATCTTTTCCGCGTAAACCGCAGCGTCCTCCAATGCCATGGAGAAATCGGCCGTGACCTTAGGTTGGGCTACCACCAGCCCTTCATTTAATTGACTGTTCAAAACGGTACCGTTGCTTAAGAGAGGCGTGAGGGTTTCATAATTTGTAATAATCGTGTTGCCTTCCTCCAACATACGGTCCATATCCTCGATGGCTAATTGTAGCTCTTCTTGTGTTCCGGATTCGATGATGTCGGGATAACCGTCTTCCGGATCCAAGGCAAAACCGAGGTCGTCGCTGTCGTCGATACCGGCTTCCACCATCTTTTCATGCAGCAGGGCCGCTTCATCCAGTCGGGCTTGCAGACGGTCGCGGTAAGCAGAGATTACATCGCTCTTGATGTAATAAAGGCGGAAGTTGTCGGCATACCAACTTTTACCGTTTCCACCTGTCGTGCCTACGCAAACCATACCGATATGAAGTTTACCGTCGCGCACTTCGAAGTTCTCTGTTTCCGTCGTTGTAGCCAGAGCGTCTCGTGCTTCTACATAAGTGTCCCAATCTTCGTTGCTTTCCGCAAAGGCGAAATCCACGCTGTCTGTCGAGGCGTACAAGAGTACGTTGGTCGCTCCGGCGTTTGTATAAGTGGCTGCTTTCAATATGTACAGTCCGTCCGGTAACTTCACCGCTCCTTCTTCGTCGCTTCCTATAGTTTGGCCATAGCGTGAGGGGTTCAGACGGGAACCGGTCCAACTGTTGCAGAAAAGATCTGAATTACCTGTACCTTCGGTAGACGTGTACCACGTACCGTCCGCAGCCCCTTTGTCGCAATCCCAACCGGAAGGAGGAGCCATTTCCGACACGGTTTGGAATACGTTCGGATTGACAATGAAACTGGTAAGTTCTATCGGATTGTCATCGGATGCCGTAGAAAGGAACTCCGGAGTCATGGCTGTACGGCATTCTGCATTGAGAGCCTGTGCGGCCAAAGCCACATCGTCGTAAACCAATTCCGTGGAGGCCAACAATTCAGCTACTTTCTTGTAAGCTTCGGTTTCTGCCAAACCGCCGATACGGTCGGCCAATGCTTTGGCTTTCTGTAATGAATAGCTTAGGCTGATGTAAGCCACGGCATTGGATGTTGCCGTGTTCATGGCCGTGATGCCGTCGCCAATCGCTTCAGTGACTTCTTTCATTGTGGACAGTTTCAGAACCTCTTCCGCAGTTCCGATAGCGTCTTGCAGTTCTTGCTTTACGGCATCTGTCACATTATATGTCCCATCTTCCATTTGCGCCAATAGCTCGGTCGCTTTGGCCATGCTTGCTGTCAACTCAGCCCCCTTCGTACAAAGCCCTAAAGCTGTGGCTGTGTTTTCTTCGAGGACAACGGATGCGGCGGCGATTTCCTCCTCCGGAGGGTTTTCATTGTAGCTGCCGTACCGTTCGACGAGGGCGGTCAACTCGGAGGCGGACGCTATACCCAAAGTTTCCAACGAATCGCGCAACGTTTCCAATTTTGAGATTTTGACGGAGAAGGCATCAAACGCGCTTCCCTCGAAATACAGTTTGAAATTGTCCCAACAAGACCATGTTTTACCCGCATTGGTATTGGATGCAATCCCCATCAGCATGCCGCTTCCGTCTTGTTGTACGGTGAATGTCACCTCGTTCAGATAGCTTTCGGGATATTTGGTCAGCCAAGCGTTCAACCCTTCCATACCGTCGGGCCATCCGTTCAACTGGTTGGCTACACTGGCATCTGCAGGTTCGCTGTACAGGGACTTCAGCTTCACCGAATCCTTTCCTGCAAACAGGTAAGCATTGATAACTTCCGTGCCGGCGTTGTAGGCCGCTCCATTATCATTTCCGCCTGCACGGTGGAACCCTTGTACCGTAAGTTTGTAATGACCGGCTTTCAACCCTAACACGTTTTGCGAGGCAGAATTATAAGACTGGAAGAACTCTGCATTCAACCATGTGGCATTCACGCCGGGAAGCGCAGTCCCGGCGTCCCACCCGTCCGTCGTACCGGTGGAGAAGTCTGCATTGGTGATGTAAGTGTCTGTCACATCAATCCATTCTTGTGCATACACAGTTCCCGTGCAAAAAGCAGTCCACGCCATTGTGGCCAACAGATGCTTGGCCCCTCTGCGCGGCAAATCCTTAAAAAAGTCGTTTTTTCCCATAATAGTAAAAAGTAAGGTTCAATCTTTTTCGGACTGTTACGGCTGAACCTGTTGGCCGTAACACCGATTCCAATCACGTTTTATATATAGGACGAACGACGGAGCGAAAATACCTAATTTGCCCTCGATTTTTTAACATTTGGTTCGAAATGCCTCTTAATTGTCAGGAGAAAGCGAAACAGACCTGCTTCCTTTACTGTTTTTTTCGTACCTTTGCGCCCAAATTATTAAGGTAGGGTATTTTTCTACATATAAATCAAACGTACACAAGAAGAAACCAATGGAAGAATCAAACAAGTCCGAATTAAAAGCAGAGTTGATATACGGGTTGAACGACCGACCGCCTTTGCGCGAAACTTTATTTGCAGCCTTGCAGCATTTATTGGCCATTTTCGTGGCTATCATCACCCCGCCGCTCATCATCGCCGGGGCTTTGAAGTTGGATATCGAGACGACCAGTTTCTTGGTTTCCATGGCATTGTTTGCTTCCGGCGTGTCCACGTTTATACAATGTAGGCGAATCGGAGGTATCGGTACGGGATTGCTGTGCATACAGGGTACGAGCTTTTCTTTCATCGGTCCTATCATTTCCGCAGGGCTGACCGGAGGTCTTCCCGTTATTTTCGGGGCTTGTATGGCGGCCTCTACAGTGGAAATGTTGATTAGCCGCTTATTGAAATATACCCGTAAAATCATTACGCCGTTGGTTTCCGGTATTGTCGTGACGCTGATAGGTATGAGTCTTATCAAAGTGGGGATTACGGCTTGTGGAGGCGGTACGGTGGCCAAAAGCAACGGGACTTTCGGTAGCTTTGAGCATGTCGGCCTGGCGGCTTTGGTTTTGTTGCTGATTATTTTCTTCAACAGAAGTTCGAACCGTTACCTGCGTATGAGTTCGATTGTCATCGGACTGGTCATCGGTTATGCGGTGGCTTGGTGTATGGGTTTGGTGGACTTTTCTTCGGTGCAGAGTTATGGAGGGTTCAATATACCTGTTCCTTTTAAATACGGCTTGTCTTTTGACTGGTCGGCTTTTATCGCTTTGGGACTGGTGTATTTGATTACGGCGATTGAAGCCTACGGCGACATCACGGCCAATTCACTCATCTCGGGAGAGCCGGTAGAGGGAAAGACGTTTGTGAAACGGGCTTCCGGAGGAATCTTGGCCGATGGTTTCAATTCCATGTTGGCCGGAGCGTTCAATTCCTTCCCGAACTCAGTCTTTGCCCAAAACAACGGGATGATACAGTTGACCGGAGTGGCGAGTCGTTACGTGGGATATTATATCGCAGGATTCCTTATTTTACTGGGACTTTTCCCAGCCGTGGGTCTGGTGTTCTCCTTGATGCCCGAACCAGTATTGGGCGGTGCCACGCTGTTGATGTTCGGCACAGTGGCTTCCGCCGGAATCCGCATTATCGCAGCTCAGACCATCGACCGCAAAGCCACGTTGGTGATGGCGTTGAGTTTTTCTTTGGGATTAAGCGTGGAATTGGTGCCCGAGATTCTTTCGCAACTGCCGGAAACAGTGAGAAACATATTCTCGTCCGGTATCACGACCGGTGGTGTCACAGCAATTTTGGCCAATGCCTTGATTCGCATTAAAGAATAGGCAGAAAGGAATAGAACGGATTTGGGCAAGGGTAAAAACAACCGGATAGAGGAAGAACAGCGTACGGTGGAATTGATGATTCGTCTCTACTGCCGCTACAAGGAAGGCCACAGGACTTTATGTCCGGAGTGTCGTGAAATGTTGGATTATTCCCGTGCACGTCTATCACGGTGTCCCTTCCAGAAAGATAAGCGTACGTGCCGTCTTTGCACCATACATTGCTACCGTCCGGACATGAAGCGACGCATCCGGAAAGTGATGCGATATGCAGGTCCGCGTATGTTATGGTATCATCCCCTGATTGCTTTGCGGCATTTATGGCGGGAATATAGGGGATAAAGCTACGATTATTCAGAAGGTTTTTGATAGTAATAATACCACCAATACGTATTTCCGTACATGCGCCGGCATTGGTTCGAACGTTCCGTCGCATGAGTATATTGCATACCGTAGTGGAGGAAGTCGTTCAGGTTTGTTTCTATTACGCTGTTTTTGTACGTAATGGCCGGAGTGGTATGCAAACGGTTATATAGAATGAGAGCCTCTTTGTAATGTAACGGGAGGTTGTCGTTCACTTCATGGCAACGTGGCAGTACGGTGACAAAAGCATCAAGGTTCTTATCCAACAGATAGGCGCAAAGCAAGTAGTCTTTTGCAGCAGCAGTGGCCGAAGGTCGTTGTGACAGAAGTTCGAGAAACCGGGTGTTGTCTTTCAAATTTTTCCCCGGCTTTCCCCCTAAATGTTTGTATAAGGCCTTCGTCCAATCATGAGCGTAGGTTGTATCAGACAAACTGGGCAACAGACCTTGGCTACCGTTATATTGAGGAAAATCGAAAAGCTTCTCGCCTAAAAGATTCTCACGGCTTAGTGCAAACACTCTCATGGCAGTCAGGCTTCGGTCTGTCTGCAATGATTTGGCTCCTACTTGCAACGCCAACGAGTCCTGCCCTTCGACGAGGTATCTCTCGGCTTTGAGCCGGTAGTGGTATACATCTTTCGTATTGGCTATGCTGTTTACCATGCAGAACTGCAACGCAAGCCATAGGAAATTCACCCATAGGAAGGAAAAAGCATTCTGTTTTCCGTTTTTACGGTCCGGGAAATGCAGAGCCATCCATGTCACAAGGATATACAAAAAAATACAGACCGTGAGCCATATCCAATTGGTGGACAATTGTACATTCCACCCTGTTTGAGGAACAATGGACGTAAGTAATCCCAACACGACGCACGACGGGAAATAATAGAGTGCATGGAAACGCAACGGATATACCATTATCCGCCGAAAAACTCCCTGCAATAACAGTAGCAGAAGGGTAATGATGACCGTTCCCCACAGCGGAGAATAGACGGTCTGCCCTTTCGACAACAAATGTTGTGCGGTAGCCAATAAATCAGCCTGCATCACAAACAGGTAAAGCAGGGAGAACAAGGTGAAAAGAGAACCGCATACCCATGAAATCATGCGTGCGGTTCTTTTCTTATATGTCGGTTTGTACATCCGGAATCCAGTTTCAGTTTATTTGTTTTTACTCTTATTTATTTTCCGTCTTTTTATCTTCTTGCGCCCTACGGAGTACCATGGCGGAACGTGCCGGAAGATAGAGTTTGAGCCATCCCTTTCCATCGCGGGCCAGAAGCGGGTCGAAGTTGGTCAAGTGGCGGAGGCTGTCATCATTCAATCCGTGTCCGCCGAATGCCGGCGCGTCAGTGTTCAGAATCACGTCGTAGGCTCCTTGAGGCACCATGAAGCCGTAATCCGTATACGAACGGGCATAGCTGAAGTTAAAGACAAATATGAGGTTATTACGGCTATAGGCCAATACTTGGTCGCCATCGTTATGCCAGATTTCCGTCACGGGAGATTTTTGGATATTTTTCTCCTTGCCGATAATATCCAACATCGCCTTGTCGAAGTCACCTAAATAATGATAGCACAACTCTTTATTATCTACAAGATTCCACTGTCTCCGGGCATACTTGTGACTCCATCCGTTACCCTCACGCGGAAAATCAATCCATTCCGGATGACCGAACTCATTACCCATGAAATTCAGATAACCGCCGTTGATGGTGGAAGCCGTAAGCAGACGAATCATTTTATGCAAGGCTATGCCGCGTTCTACGGCGTAGTTCTCATCTCCTTTTTTGAAGTGCCAATACATGTCGGCATCTATCAAGCGGAAAATGATAGTCTTGTCGCCCACCAAAGCTTGGTCGTGGCTTTCACAATAAGATATGGTCTTCTCGTCAGCCCGTCGGTTCGTCACTTCCCAGAACATGCTGCTGGGTTTCCAGTCCTCGTCCTTCTTTTCTTTAATGGTCTTTATCCAATAGTCGGGAATGTTCATGGCCATGCGGTAGTCGAATCCGTATCCACCGCCTTTGAACGGGGCAGCCAATCCCGGCATGCCGCTCACTTCCTCGGCTATGGTAATGGCTTTGGGGTTGACTTCGTGAATCAATGCGTTGGCCAACGTCAGGTAACAGATGGCATTGTCGTCCTCATGCCCGTTGAAATAATCCCCATAGTTGCAGAACGCCTCGCCCAACCCGTGGCTGTAATAGAGCATAGACGTGACACCGTCGAAACGAAAACCGTCGAAATGGTACTCGTCCAACCAGAATTTGCAGTTGGACAACAGGAAGTGTATGACTTCGTTCTTGCCGTAATCGAAGCACAAACTGTCCCACGCCGGGTGTTCGCGCCGTCCGCCCGAATAGAAATACTGGCAGGGGTCACCGGCAAAGTTGCCCAAGCCTTCCACTTCGTTCTTCACGGCGTGGGAGTGCACGATGTCCATAATCACGGCGATGCCCATTTTATGTGCCTCGTCGATGAGTCGTTTCAGTTCCTCCGGCGTACCGAAACGGCTGGAAGCTGCAAAGAAACTCGATACATGATAGCCGAAACTTCCGTAGTAAGGATGTTCCTGTATGGCCATGATTTGTATGCAGTTGTACCCATCGGCAGCGATGCGGGGCAGCACGTTTTCACGGAACTCATTGTAAGACCCGACTTTCTCTGCATCCTGCGCCATACCGATGTGGCATTCATAAATCAGCAAGGGCGCCGTATTGGGACGGAAAGTCTTCTTTTTCCACACGTAAGGCTGTTCGGGTGCCCAGACTTGCGCACTGAAGATTTTGGTCTGTTCGTCCTGTACCACGCGGCGGCACCATGCCGGAATACGTTCGCCGCATCCGCCGTCCCAATGTATTTTCAACTTGTAGAGGTCACCGTGTTTGAGGGCGTTGCCGCGTAATTTGATTTCCCAGTTCCCGCTGTCCTTTATCCTTTTCAACTTGTATTTCGGCGATTCCTTCCAATCATTGAAATCGCCTATCAAATAGATTTCGGTGGCATGGGGCGCCCATTCGCGGAATACCCACCCCGTAGCCGTGCGGTGCAGGCCGAAATATAAGTATCCCGAAGCGAAATCCGACAAAGAGCATTTTCCATTTTGTGTGAGTTCGGCGATTTTGTCTTCCGCATGCCGGTGGCGACCCACGATAGCGGCTTCATAATCTTTCAGCCAAGGGTCGTTTTTAATAATATCCAAAGTCTTTGGAGTTGACTTTACCGTTGATTTTGCCATAATAAGAATAGAATTAAGGTGTTATTTTTATTGTTGATTCCAATCATCCGATACCGGAATTTTAAAGACGGCTTTCTTCAAAGCTGTCGGTGTTACACCCGGCGCATGTGCGTCTTGTGGGAAAAAGATGGCAAACATGCCTTTCTTTACGGTGACGAAACTTCCGGAGCACTCTTTATAGAATGAAATGTCTTTGGTTTCATCGTATGGCGTAGGCTTCAATTCTTTTAAGGGGGAATATCCCATGGTTTCATCGCCCGTAAGAGGTATTTGTATGTCTATCATTTTCCTGTGTGATTCGAGAACGGCTTGAGTCGGAGCCTTGGGCGGGATGGTCTGCAAATTTACGAAACATCCGTCGGCATCCCATTCAAAGCGTCCTTCCGGCAAAGCCTGCAAGTCATGGCTGTCCAGAAAGCCGACAACCGTCTTCAACATCGGGAGAAGACGGATATAATCTTTCAGGTGCGTTATGTCGTCGATAATCATAATGTCAGAGTTTTATCGTTCTATCGGTGCAAATATAGACGTTTGTCCGGATATCTCACTCATGTTTCAGTAACTTTTTATGCCTTTGGAGCACTTTCAAGAGTTCTTCATGAACTTTTCCGTTCGAAGCCAATACTTCTTTGGCATCAGGACCGTTTGAGTTTCCGCTAAAGTCGGTCATTCGTCCGCCGGCCTGTTTCAGGATGATGTATCCTGCCGCAATATCCCATGGACCTAAGAAGGCTTCGATAAAGATTTCAAAACGTCCCGCCGCCACATAGCATAATTCTGCCGCAGCGGAACCCAGCATGCGTATGCCGCTTACGTGTCCATACAAATCACGCATCAGCGGCAAGATAAAGGGACTGTAGCGTTCCGCTTTGTAAGGAAGTTCCGGCATGATAAAAGATTGGTCGAGCACGCTCTGGTCGCTGACGCATATCTCCTTGCCGTTCAAGTAAGCCCTACTGTTTTTGTTGGCCCAAAAAAGTTCCTCACGGACGCATTCGTACACCACGCCCAACAGTATTTCCTCGCGGTTGCGCAAGGCAATGCTTACGCAATACGGCGCACAGTCGTGAATATAATTGCTCGTCCCGTCCAAGGGGTCCACCACCCAACAGTATTCCTGTTCTTCCAGCGAACCGGACCCTTCTTCGGCAATAAAACCGGCTTCGGGGAGCAATTCATGCAACCTCTCCACGATACGTTTTTCAGATGCTTTGTCCACGTACGACACATAGTCATGCGCCGCTTTCTGCTCCACACGGCTACGGTCGAAAGAAAGCCGTTCCTTTTTTAAAAACTCACCGGTCTCTCTGGCCAGTTTCTTGACTTCCTCTGTCAGAAAATCCAAGTCCATTTATCTTCCTCCTATTTTACTATCACTCCGTGGCTGTATTCTCCTTTTTGGACGATATTTCCGTTTTTGTCTTTCATCACGAAAGGACCATCCTTCTCATTGTCCTTGAAGTTCCCTTCGAAGCGCATTCCGTTTTCGTCCTCCATGATGCCGGGGCCGTTCTTCTCTCCGTTCTTGAACATTCCTTTGAATTTCGAGCCGTCCGTCATACGCAAGATGCCTTCCCCGTCCATTTGTCCGTCTTTCCAGTTTCCTTCATAGGTATCGCCGTTGCTCCATACGTATTTTCCCTGTCCGTCGCGTTTGTTGGCTTTCCACATGCCGGTGTACGACGCGCCGTTGTGCCACGTGAACGTACCTTTACCGTCTTGGAATCCGTTCTTGAACTGGCCGACGTACTTGTTGCCGTTGGCAAAAGTGAAAATACCTTCTCCCGTGCGTTCGCCTTGCACGTAACCGCCTTCATATTGGTCGCCGTTGTGGAATTTGTACACCCCTTTTCCGTGCTGCACGTCGTCCACCCATTCTCCGGTATATTTGTCCCCGTCGGCATAGTTGAACGTACCTTTACCGTTGCGTTGGTTGTCTTTCCACATGCCGTCGTACCATGAACCGTCGTTCCAGTCAAAGATGCCTTTACCGTTTTTTTGGTCGTTGCTCCATTCTCCCCGGTAGAATGCCCCGTTGGCGTATTTATATTCCCCGTAACCTTCCCGCTTGTCGGCTTCCCAGTTACCTTTATACACGTCTCCGTTGTAATAGTACATGGTGCCCTGTCCTTGTTGGAAGTCGCGAAACCACAGGCCTTCGTATTTATTGTTGTTCATGAAATAATATATGCCATGCCCGTGTTGCTGGTCTTGAAACCATTCGCCTTCGTATTTTTCTCCGTCAGGGAATTTATACACGCCGTATCCTTGGCGTTTGCCTTTCACATATTCACCTTCATAAGAGTCTCCGTTTTTGAAGTGGGTGATGCCCTTGCCGTAAGGTTTGCCTTTGAACAGCTCACCCTGGTATTCCGCACCGTCTTTAAAAGTATAATTCCCTATTTTGATTTCTTGGGCGTAGCCTTGCAGGACAGGCCATAACAAAACTATGCCGAAGAGTTTGTGTTTCAATCCCATTGCCGTATTGTCTGTATTTAGAATGTGTTATCGTTTGATCCTGTTCTTCAGGAAAGCTTCGGCCGCTTCGAGGTCGGCCGGTGTGTCGATGCCGATGGTTTCTATTTCGCTGATGCCCACCTTGATGGTATAGCCGTTTTCCAACCACCGTAATTGTTCCAACGATTCGGCCAGTTCCAACGGCGATTGCGGCAGGGAGGTGAGTTCTTTCAACACGTCGGCCTTGTAGGCATAC
>ENA-ORSB01002371-ORSB01002371.1-human-gut-metagenome-genome-assembly--contig:-NODE-2371-length-15133-cov-3.309789_pt1 | contig 15133 bp, 14 predicted proteins | sample MGYA00242180_ERZ509144 | MGnify/ENA primary metagenome ERZ509144 (study PRJEB26280, sample SAMEA2338661) | human gut metagenome | biome: human gut; feature: human-associated habitat; material: faeces...
GCCACAAAATTTAATTAAGATTATTATTGTCATTTTCTGCTACAGAAAGACTTATATTCAGATTTCCATTTCTCATTCTCAGATTATCAATAAATTCTTTTTCATTAACATTAAATCCTATTCCAATAAAAATTTCTTTAACCTGCTCTTTTATTGTTATAACTTCTGTTAATATTCCACATATTTTTTTCTTATTTAATAATAAATCATTTGGTAATTTTATTTCTAATTCTATTCCATATAGCTCTTTAATCGATTGTCGTATATTTTCTGCAATCGCAACAGTAAAACCCTCTAGTTTGTCTATATTAATTTCTGGTTTTAATATTATAGTCATGGCTATGTTATCTGTTTTTGTATGCCACACTCTACCGTGTGTTCCTCTTCCAGCTGTTTGCATATCAGCTATAATTACTGTTCCATTACTATATTTTTCTACATTTCTTTTTGCCTCTGTTTGTGTTGAATCAATTTCATTAAAATATATTACATTTTTCCCAATGTATTTCGTCTTAGCTTGTTTAATTTTTTCTATATTCACTAACTTACCTCTTTCGAAATTATAATATAATATCTCTTTTTAATAATCCTTTTTTTATAGTTCCTGTTCCAATAAATTTATTAGCTACATATATTTTGTAAAGTCCATCAATATTATTAGCAGTTAATTGTACTCCATTTAAAAATAATTTAAGTTTCTTTTCACCCAAGTTTATACAAGGTATTCCTCTTAAAATTTCTTCTAATGTAATTAAATGTTCATTAACATTCTTTAAATCTATCTTATCTATATAAACTGCATCTTTAATATTAAATTCTCCAACTTGTAGCCTTTTTAAGTTTTTCATATACCCTACTGTATTAAGTTTTTTTGCAATATCTTCACATAAACTTCTAATATATGTACCTTTTGAACAACTCACAACAAAACTTATAATATTTTTATCATATTTATTTAAATCAATTTTATAAATCTCAATTTTTCTTGGTTCTATCTCAACCTTTTCTCCTGCGCGTGCATATTCATAAAGTTTCTTGCCATTCTTTTTTATTGCAGAATACATTGGTGGAATTTGTTCTTGTTTTCCTATAAAACTTTCTAACACCTGTAATAAATTTTCTTTTATGTATTTTTCATCTACATTTTTTTCTTCTATTACTTTTCCCTCTATATCTGCAGTGTCAGTTTTCTTCCCAAGCTCTAATTCCACTTCATATATTTTATCATGATTAATTAAATATTTAGAAAATTTTGTTCCTTTACCAATTAATATTGGCAAAACTCCTGTAGCATTTGGATCTAGCGTTCCAGTATGCCCAACTTTTGATATATTTAACTTTTTCTTTAATTTTGCAACTACATCATGTGATGTATATTCTTTTTCTTTGTTTATTACTATAATTCCATCCATATCTAACCTCTTCATTACTCATAAAAAATGAACTTTAAGACCACTCCCTAAAGTTCAAATAGGGATTTAAGGAACGTCCCCAAATCCCGGGAACGTCCCAAATCCCGATGTTCCCAAATCCTTATTTTAAATATTTTTTTATTACACTTACTAGTATAGGTTTTATTTGGTCTGGTGTTCCACTAATCTTGCATCCTGCAGCTTTTACATGACCTCCGCCACCAAATACTAGTGCAACATCTGACACATTTACATAGTCATTTGAACGTAATGACACCTTATATGTTTTGTCTTCTCTTTGTCTTAAGAAAACAGAAACTTCTACACCTTCTACATCTCTACCTTCTTCTACTATTCCTTCATGATCTCCAGGTTCTGCATTAGCATTTTCTTCATCTTGTTTTGTTATGTATGTAAACGCTATTTTTCCATCTTCTAAAAATTCTAATCTATTCATTGCAATTTTGGCTAATTCAAAGCTTGACCTTGTTCGTATTTGGAAAGCCTTTTTATATACATTTGAAACGTTTACTCCTGTTTGTAATAGCCATGCAACAAATTGGAATGTTTCTGCTGATACACCTTGATATTTAAATCCTCCTGTATCTGTTATAATACCAGTTAATAAGCATTCTCCGATTTCTTTTGTTATTTTTATATTTAATGCTTCTAATACTATTATTAATATTTGTGCACAAGCAGGTGATGCAGGATTAACATAGTTATAATCTGCAAACATTCCATTTTTTGTATGATGATCAATATTAACAGTTACATTTGCTTCGTCCAAATAATTTTTCCAGCCATTTAATCTATCTATTGTTGCACAATCTAATGCAATAGCCAAATCATAATTATCTGTTTTTCCTTCTTTTTTTATTTCTGTTGCTCCGGCTAAAAACTCAAAATTTCTAGGACATTCTGGAATTATTATATCTACTTTTTTTCCTATTTGTTTTAACGCATTATACATAGCTAAACTACTTCCTATTGCATCACCATCTGGTGTTTCATGTGTTAAAACTACTATACTTTCTGCTTTTTTTATCTCTTCTACAATATTATCTAATGTTGTCATAAACTATTCTCCTTTATTTTCTGGCTTAATGTCTTTTATAACATTTTTTAAAATTGTATCAATTCTTGCACCATATTCTATTGAATCATCAAATATAAATATTATTTCTGGTGTTGTACGTAAGTTAATTCGTTTTGCAACTTCTGTTCTTACAAAACCTGCTGATTTCTTTAATGCTGCTAATACTTGTTTATTGTCCTTTGCATTTAACATGCTTACATAAACTTTAGCATATTTTAAATCACCACTAACTTTTACCTTTGTTACACTTATTAAGCCAGTTATATTAGGATCTTTTAAGTCATATGTTATAATATGACTTATTTCCTTTTTCATTTCTTCATCAATTCTGTTTAATCTGTTTGAGTCTTTCTTAGGCATATATACCTCCTTTGGATATTATCTTTTTACCTCATCCATTACGAATGCTTCTATAATATCTCCTTCTTTTATATCATTGTAATTTTCTATTTGCATACCACATTCGAAACCTTTATTAACTTCTTTTGCATCATCTTTAAATCTTTTTAATGAAGCTAGTTTACCTTCGTGAATTACAACTTCATCACGTATTACACGAACTCCTGCATTTCTTTCTATTTTTCCTGTTAGTACAAAAGCTCCACCAATTGTTCCAACACTTGAGATTCTGAATGTTTGTCTTATTTCTGCTGTTCCTATTATTCTTTCTACATATTTAGGATCTAACATACCTTTCATAGCAGTCTCTACATCTTCTATAGCTTGGTAAATAATTGAATACTGTTTTATTTCTACATTATCTTTTTCAGCTTCTGCTTTTGCTGTTGGTACAGGTCTTACATTAAATGCAATTATTATAGCATTAGATACATTTGCAAGAGTAACGTCTGATTCTGTAACAGCACCAACTGCTGAGTGAATTACTTTAACTCTAACTTCTTCATTAGATAATTTTTCTAATGATTGTTTTACAGCTTCTACAGTACCTTGTACATCTGCTTTTATAATTAAGTTTAATTGTTTTAATTTTCCTTCTTCCATTTGGCTAAATAGATTGTCTAATGTAACTTTATTTACTTGATTTATTGATTTTTCTCTTTCTTGTCTCTTTCTTCTTTCTATTAAGTGTTTAGCCATTTTTTCATCTTTTACTTCGTAGAATGTTTCACCTGCTACTGGAACTTCTGTAAGTCCCATAACTTCTACTGGCATTGAAGGACCAGCTTTTTTAACTTTTTGTCCTTTATAATTTCTCATAGCTCTAATTCTTCCTATAGAAGAACCTACAACTATTGTATCTCCAACATCTAAAGTTCCTCTTTGTACTAATAGTGATGCAATTGGACCTTTTGATTTATCAAGTCTAGCTTCTATTACAGCACCTTTAGCTTGTTTATGAGGATTTACTTTTAAATCTAACATATCTGCTTCTAATAATACCATTTCTAATAATTGGTCAATATTTTGATGTGTTTTAGCAGATATTGGAACATATATTGTGTCCCCTCCCCATTCTTCTGGAACTAATTCATATTTCATTAATTCTTCTTTAACTTTTTCTATATTTGCACCTGGTAAATCAATTTTATTTATAGCTACAATTATTGGTATATTTGCAGCTTTAGCATGATTTATAGCTTCTACTGTTTGTGGCATAACACCATCATTTGCAGCAACAACTAATATAGCTATATCTGTAATTTGAGCACCTCTTGCACGCATACTTGTAAAAGCTTCATGTCCTGGTGTATCTAAGAATGTAATGTCTCTTCCATTAACTTTTACTTGATATGCACCTATATGTTGTGTAATTCCTCCAGCTTCTCCTTCTATAACATTAGTTGAACGTATTGCATCAAGTAATGATGTTTTACCATGGTCTACGTGTCCCATTACTACGATAACTGGTGCTCTTGGTACTAAATCTTCAGCTTTATCTTCTGATTCATCAAATAAAATATCTTCTTCTTTAACAACATTCTTCTTTTTAGCAGTTACTCCAAATTCTTGAGCAATTAAGTAAGCTGTATCAAAGTCTATATCATTATTTATTGTTGCCATGATACCATAACCTAATAGTTTCTTTATTACTTCACTACTTGTTTTCTTTAATTCTGCTGCTAAATCTTTAACAGAAATTGTTTCTGGTATTGTAATTTCTGTAAGCTTGAATATTTTTTGTTTTGATTCAGTTGGCTTTTGATTTTTTGCATTTTTCTTTTTGTTTTTCTTTCCTCTTCTTGTAGATAAATCATAATAGTCTAACATTCCACCATCTTGATCAGAAAACATTGTAGATAAGCTATTAGTTTGCTTTAAGTCTTGTAATTTCTTCTCATTTATATCTTCATCACTAAATCTTTTACTTGCTTTTGCAGATTTTCTTGTTTTATTTTCTTCGTATTTATTATTTTTTTGTTTTTCCATTGATTTGTTGTATTCTCTTACAACTTCTTTTTCTGCTACTTCTGAAGACATAATATTTTTAATATTCTTTTCGATAGTTCTTTCGTCCATTGGTCTAGGACCTTTAGAATAATTATTATTTTTAAAGTTGTTATTGTTGTTTTTGTAATTATTATTTCTATAACCATCTCTATTATTAGTTCTGAAGTTTTTATTATCTTTCCTGTTATTAAAATTATTATTTCTCTTTGAAAAATCTTTTTCTTCATTATTTTTATTTGATTCAATTTGTTTTGTTGTTTTACTATTTTGTACCCCTATCATATTCTCTCTTTCACTTTTTTCTATTTTTTTATTTTCTATTTTTTGTTCTGGTTTTACTATTTCTTTTGCCTCTTCTGTTTTAGGCACTTGTTTTTCTTCTACTTTTTCTTCCACTTTTGGAGTTTCTTTCTTTGGTTCTTCTTTTTTCTTTAATCCAAATAATTCTTCTACAGTAAGTGGTTTTGTTTGTTTGTTTCTATAAACAATATTAAAATCTTTACTCTTATTTCTTTCTACAAACCCTAACTGTTTTTCTCTTTCTTTTTGTCTTTTCTGTTTTTCTTCTTCTTCCTTTTTTACTATTTCTTCGTCAGAAATAATAACTTCTCTTCTTATTATCACAGGTTCATCTTTTTTATTTGATGCTGAATGTTTCTTGGCTGGTTTATTTTTTTGATCACCTTTATTATTTTTCTTTAATTCTTCTTCTAATTTTTTAGCCTCTTCATCAGTTACTGCACTTAAATGACTTTTTACATCAAAATTTAAAGATTTAGCTTTTTCCAAAACTTCCTTACTTGTAAGCCCCATCTTCTTTGCTATTTCATGTATTTTTATTTTACCCAATAGCTTCACCCCCGTTAATTAATTTTTGTATTCCTTTTACTATATTTATATCTTTAATTCCTATTATTGCTTTATTCTTCTGACCTATTACTTTACTTAATTCTTCTATGGTTCCTATAAAGATAATTGGAATATTATATTTTTCTGCATAAAATTTATAATTTTTCTTGGTTTTTTCTGATGCTTCTTCAGATATTACTAGCATTTTTATTTTCTTCATTTTTAATGCATTCTCGCATGCATTATTCCCAGCAACTATGTTCCCGGCTCTTGTCGCTAACCCAAGTAAATTTAAAATTTTATTTTTCACTAATTACACCTCTTAATTCATCATAAACTGTTTCATCTATATTCATTTCAAAAGTTCTTGCTAAAGCTTTAGTTTTTATTGCTTTTTCTAAACATTGAATATTGTCGCAAATATATGCTCCTCTGCCATTTGCTCTTCCAGTTCTATCTAATGTAATGTTACCATCTTTATCTTTTACTATACGAATTAAATCTTTTTTATCTTTTTTTTCTTTACATCCTATGCAAGTTCTTTGTGGTATTTTTTTCATTCTAACACTTCCTTATATTATACTTGCTTTTGCCTATTTATATGTTTATTATTCTGCATCATTATCTTCGTTAGCATTTTCCATCTCAGCTTGTTTTTCCATTAATATATTTCTAAATTGAGTTTCAGATTTTATATCTATTCTCCAATCTGATAATCCTGTTAGTTTAGCAGCAAGTCTTGCATTCTGTCCTGATTTACCAATTGCTAATGATAATTGGTCATCTGGTACAATTACTTGTGCAATTCTGTTTTCTTCATCTATGTCTACAGCCATTACTTGTGCTGGTAATAAAGCTGAAGATATATAAATAGATAAATCTGCATTCCATTCTATTACATCTATTTTTTCACCATTTAATTCATTAATTATATTTTGAATTCTTACTCCCTTTTGTCCTACACAAGAACCAACTGGATCTATATTTTCGTTTGGTGAATATACAGCAACTTTACTTCTGCTACCTGCATCCCTAGATACTGCTTTTATTTCTATAACACCTTCATAAATTTCTGGTATCTCAAATTCAAATAATTTCTTAACAAATTCTGGACACGCTCTTGAAATTATAACTTGTGGAACTCCTTTTGCTCCTTTTTCTACATCTAGTATATATCCTTTTATTTTATCATTTACATGATATTTTTCTGTTGGTATTTGTTCTTTAGCTGGCATAACTCCTTCTACTTTACCTAAATCCATAACTACGATGTTTTGGTCAGCCTTTTGAATTATTCCAGAAACGATTTCACCTTTTCTTTCGCTATATTCACTATATATAATTTCTCTTTCTGCTTCTCTTAGCTTTTGAATAATTACTTGTTTTGCAGTTTGTGCTGCAATTCTTCCAAAGTTCTTTGGAACTAATTCTACATCTACTGTTCCACCAATTTGTGCCTCTTTATCTATCTTTCTTGCTTCTTCTAATGATATTTGTAAAATTGGATTTTCTGCGTGTTCTACTACTTCTTTTACAGAATATAAGTGTGATGCTCCTGTTTCTCTGTCTACTACTACTTTAACATTTTCTTGTGAATTATAATTTCTTTTATATGCTGTTAATAATGCTGATTCTATAGAATCTAATAAATAATCTTTTTTGATTCCTTTTTCCTTTTCTAATTCTTGTATTGCAACTATTAATTGTTTATTGTCTATTCCTTCTTCTCTCATGACTTACACTCCTTTTACCAATTATATTTTATTTTTATTAATGAAATATCTTTTCTAGGTATTTCTTGTTCATCTATATTTATTGTTTCTTCATTAAATCCGTTTAAAATTCCTGTTATTAATTTTTCACCATTAAATGGTTTAAATAATTTTACCTCTACTTCTTGCCCTATATTTTCTTCTAATTGCCAATCTTTTCTTAATACTCTTTCTATTCCAGGTGATGATACTTCTAAAAAGTATTGATCTTTAATATAATCTTTTTCATCTAGAATCTCTGTAATAGCATTATTCACTTTTTCGCAATCTTCTAAACTTATGCCATTTTTACTATCTATAAAAATTCTTAAGTAATAGTCTTTTGCTTCTTTTTCGTAAATGACATCATAAAGTTTATATCCTAATTTTGTCACTATAGGATTTATTAATTCTTCTACATTTTTTTCTATTTTAGACAAGATTTTACCTCCCTTTACACTCATAAGGAGTGGGATTTGTTCCCACTCCTTATGTAATGTATTTTGCTATATTGGTATTATATAACATATATTTCCAAAAATCAAGGCTTGTAGCAAATTTTTTCGTGATTTTGATAGGGATTTGGGGCGTTCTTGTTTTCCTAAATCTCTATCTCTTTATTAAGCCATGTTGAATATATGTATACCTTATCAACTTTTCTATTTAATGATTCTTCTAAAGCTTTTTTGTAAATTTCTAATTGAATATTATATTTAGCTTTTAAACTCTGTTCACTATTATTTTCTACATAATCTGTTTTATAGTCTACTAAAACTAATTCGTCATTATTAGTTATATAATATAAATCTATAATACCTTGTACTAATATTTCATCTTCTGCATCATTTTGGTATATTTCATTTGCTTTTAGATTTAGATAAAATGCTTTTTCTTGCTCTACTACTTTTGCAGTTTGCATTTCTTTCCATATATTTGAGCTTAGAAAAGCTAATATTTTATTATAATTTACGCTTTCAGCTTCTTTTGGTAAAATTATTTCTTGTTTTACTAGATTGTTAACCATATTCTTTAATTTTTCTAAATTATAGTCTTCTTTATAATTTAGTTTTTGTAAACATAAGTGCATTATTGTACCTTTTTCTGCTGGCGTTAGCTCTGTTTTTTCTATTAAGAAATTTGGCTTTTTCAAAGTTATTCCAATCTTTTCCTCGGTTTTATCCTTTGATAGTTCTTTAATTTTTGAAACAGAAAGTTCACTTGGCATTTCTGTAGAATCTTTATATTTGTATTCCCATTCCAAAATATTCTTTATTTTTTCCATATTTTCTTTTGATACTTTTTTATTTGCTATATCTTTTAATACATCTTTTCTTTCTGCTTCACTTTCTACAGTTTGATTTAGTATTTCTGCTTTACTTATTACATTAAATTCAAATATATCCGAATTTCTAATTTTATTTTTTAAATAAACTAATTCTATCCAATCTAAATATGATTTATAGTTTTCTAGTATTTTAGAATTTATTTTCGAATTATCTTCATTTTCATAATTATCTGGAGATTGGTTTCTGTTACGAAGGGGATGGATTTATGGCGTTTGGTGAGGCTAAAATGCGGTTTTCGGGAAGAGAATTTACGGTGATTCCACCCAATTATGCTCATACGACTAACAGTGATCTGGGTACGGTCAGTAAATGGGAGTATCTTTTCATAGATGTGGAAGGTTTCATGAAAAAATTTCTGAACAATCCGGTAAAGGCTGAAAAAATGATTCAGAGAATATATTCTAAGGCTTTATTTCTGAAAGAGAATGAGTCCCCCTCTATAGCTGCAAAAATTCTTAAGATCATGAATATTATGCGTGAGGGAGAAGAATTTTATATTGAAGAATCCAGTGGAGTTCTTGCGGCATTACTAGTAGAAATTGCCAGACTGAACCGGGCTTCACCGGAAGACAGGGTGGAAGAGGAAACAGGGAAACTTACAAATATGATTACCCGCGTACTGGATTTTGTTTCTTATCACTATATGGAGGATATCCGGATAGAGGATCTGGCGAAGATCTGCCATATCAGTGAAACTCATTTCAGAAGAGTGTTTACATCGCATATGAAGGTAAGTCCTCTGGAGTATATTAATTCTGTGCGGATTCATACTGCCTGTGAATTTCTGCAGAAAACAGATATACCGGTGGCAGATATTGCGCACAAATGTGGTTTCACGACCAATTCAACGTTTAACAGGAACTTCAGACAGATAATGGGAGTGACTCCGGTTGAATGGAGAAAGCGGCCGGAGAATTATGAACAGCAGCTTTTGGATTTCTATATTCATTCAGAGGAAGGATGGTAAAAAAGTTATGAACTATAAGATTGTGGAGCAGGTATCAAGAAAGAAAAAGAGTATGTCCGGAGTCCTGCGTGTGGTAATGATTATTTTTGCAGTGCTTTTTGTGGTTATGGGAATCACGATTTCCCAGGCATTTATGCTTCCGGGATTTCTGCTTGCAGGGCTGTATTTTGTCTTTGATATATTCAGTCAGAAGGATTATGAATACATGATGGAAAACGGTCAGTTTGAAATAGATGTGATCTATGGCAAGAAGTATCGCAAAACAGCTCATATACTGGAACTGAGTAATCTGGAGACAGTGGCACCGCACTGGCATGAAAGTGTTGCAAGGTACAAAAAGAATGGTGGAACGGAGAAGCTGAAAAAATACGATTATACCTCTTATGATGAAGATACTCCTTATTATACAATGATCATCCGGGAAGACGGGCACAAAATAAAACTGCTTCTTGATCTTAATGAGGAACTGCTTCATGCGATGAAAACACAATATCCTGAAAAAGTCTATTTTGCATAAAATGAATTAAAAACTGTAAAATATGTACAAAAATTGAACAGAAAATTTATGAAATAATAACAAAGGTCATTTTCAAAGACAAAAATATATATTTTTTTGTCCATGAAAGTGGCCTTCGTTATTAAAATTATATAGTAAAAACATAGTAAATGAGAAAGTGAACAAAAAATATATTTTTAAATATTTTTAATAGTGCAAAATACATAAAATGGTCGAAATTGCACATTATGTGTGCGGTTATGCAAACTATACCTGAAAATCGGATGCTATAATCAGCTTACAAGCAATTCGGAAGAAAGAATAAGCTTAATAAAGGAGGATATAATATGAGAAAAAAATTACTCGCAGTATTAATGACCGGTGCTATGGTAGCATCCTTTGCAGGATCAGCTACAGCTGTTTTTGCGAAATCTGATGATGACAACAAGTTAACTGTATGGGCGTGGGATCAGAACTTCAACATCAAATCCATGCAGATCGCAGCAGATCAGTATGCAAAAGATCATGAGGGATTTTCTGTAGATATCGTAGAGACATCTTCTGATGACTGCCAGACTAAACTGACAACAGCAGCAAATGCAGGCGATTACAGCACACTTCCTGATATCGTTCTTATGCAGGACAACAGCTATCAGAAATATCTGAAGAGCTATCCGGATGCATTCACAGATCTGAAAGATATCAACATTAACTGGGATGATTTTGGTAAACTGAAACAGTCCTATTCCATGGTAGATGATACACACTATGGTGTTCCGTTTGATAATGGTGCTGTTATTGCATGCTATCGTACAGATATCCTTGACGAGGCAGGATATACTATTGATGATCTGACAGATATCACATGGTCCAAGTTCATGGAAATCGGTAAAGATGTTCATGAAAAAACCGGAAAATATCTTCTTACAAGTGAAGCTACAGGTGGCGATACTCTGATGATGATGATGCAGTCCTGCGGAGCTAACTTCGTAAACGAAGATGGCGAAGCTTACATCGTAGGCAATGAAGTTGCAGAGAAATGCATCAATCTTTATGTAGATCTGGTTAAGAATGACGTTGTTAAACTTGTAAATAACTGGGATGAATATATCGCTACTATTACAGGCGGTGAGGCAGCAGGTATTGTAAATGGTAACTGGATCACAGCTACTCTGATGTCTACAGAAGATCAGAAGGGTCTGTGGCAGATCACAACAATGCCTAAAGTAGACGATGTTGATACAGCTACAAACTATGCAAACAATGGTGGATCTTCCTGGTATGTTACATCCAACTGCCAGAATGTAGAACTTGCAGAAGATTTCCTTGCAAGTACATTTGGTTCCAGCACAGATTTCTATGATGCAATCCTTCCGGAAGCAGGTGCAATCTCCTGTTATCTGCCGGCAGGTGAATCTAAGGTTTACAACGAGCCAAATGAATTCTTTGGTGGACAGCCAATCTTCTCCACAATTGTAGAATACTCTTCTCATATTCCGGAGTTCACAAAAACACCGTATCATTATGAATCAAGAGAATGCGTCAACACAGCAGTTGTAAATATCGTAAACGGCACACCTGTAGAAGATGCCCTTCAGGAAGCTCAGGATACTCTGGCATTCAAGATGACTGAATAAATTCTGATCGCAGGATCAGATGATGTCAGGATTGCGGGAACAGTGAAACTGTGAAGCAATCTGTAGACAGTGATTAAGTGAATGAAAACAGGTAAGTGCGGGGGACTACCAGCAGTCCCCCATCTTACTGCAAAGAGTTGGTAATTGTCCGGCAAAATGCTGAACAGTTACAGAGTTTTTTGAAAGGAGGAGTTCACGTGAATTCTAAGAAAAAAGGTATGTCTCTGCTTGGCAAGCAGAGGGCAGCAGGATGGACGTTCCTGGCTCCTGCAACTATCATGATCGCGATCATGAGCTTTTATCCAATGATACGTGCATTTATCATTTCCCTGCAGACCGGAGCCGGAGCAAATATGAGATTTGCAGATCCGATCTTCAGCAACTATAAACGTATTCTGGCAGACAAGGTATTTCAGCAGTCTATTGCAAATACATTCCTGTATCTGATCATTCAGGTGCCGATCATGCTGATACTGGCAATTCTTCTGGCACAGCTTCTGAATAACAAAGATTTGAAATTTAAGGGATTTTTCCGTACTTGTGTATTTCTTCCATGTGCAACATCCCTGGTATCCTATTCATTGATCTTCCGTTCCATGTTTGCTACAGATGGTCTGATCAACAGTATTCTGATCAAACTTGGAATCTTATCTACCGGCTATAATTTCCTGGGGAATTCCGCCAGTGCCAAGATTGTAATTATCCTTGCGCTGATCTGGAGATGGACAGGATATAATATGGTATTCTATCTGGCAGGACTTCAGAATATTGAATATTCTGTATATGAAGCAGCAAAGATTGATGGCGCCAATGGCTGGAAGACTTTCTGGAAGATTACTGTTCCGCTTCTGAAACCGACAATTATTATGACATTTATCATGTCAATTAATGGTACACTGCAGCTGTTCGATGAGTCTGTCAACCTGACAAAGGGTGGACCGGCAAACTCAACAATCACAATGTCCCACTATATTTACAATACATGTTTTATTAACGTACCAAACTTTGGATATGCAGCAGCAATGTCATTTATCATATTCATTATGGTAGCTGTACTTGCATTTATTAATTTGAAAGTAGGTGATACACGTGACTAAGAAAAACAAATCAGCCATTCAGAGAAGATTGATTCCAACCTATATTTTTCTGATCATCGTGTCATTTATTTCAGTATTCCCGTTATACTGGATGATTTCAGCTGCAACTAATACATCCACAGATGTATCACGTGGACGAATTATTCCGGGAAGCCATTTTATGGAAAACTTCCGTAATCTTACATCCCAGCAGCCACTGTGGAGAGCACTTGGAAACTCCTTCTTTTATGCAATCCTTACTACAGTGATCTGTCTTCTGATCTGCTCTATCGCAGGTTACGGATTTGAAGTTTACCATGATAAGTGGAAAGACAGAGTATTTTCAATCCTGCTTCTGGCTATGATGGTTCCGCAGGTTGCAACTATGGTTCCGTTATTCAAAATGTTCTCCAAGGCAGGACTTTTGAATACAGCAGTAGGTTTTATCCTTCCGATTATTTCCACGCCGTTTATGATCATGATGTTCCGTCAGAATGCCAGATCATTCCCGGTTGATATTATTGAAGCTGCACGTATTGACGGATTAAGTGAAGTCCGGATCTTCTTCCAGATGTTTATTCCAACCATGAAATCAACCTACGCAGCAGCCGCTGTTATTACCTTTATGAATGCATGGAACTCTTATCTGTGGCCAAAGGTAATCATGACAGACAACAAGGCAATGACCATGCCAATGCTGATCGCCAACCTGATCACAGGTTATGTGACAGATTATGGTATGCTGATGTGCGGTGTATTGTTCTGTTCTATTCCTACAATGATCGTATTCTTTGTATTACAGAAACAGTTTGCAGAAGGTATTACCGGTGCGGTAAAATAAGTTTGGAAAATGAGAGGGTGCTGCGATTTGTTTGCGGCGCCCTTTTGTTGAATAAGCGCAAATATTTATATATTTATCTTAATAAATTTCATGGAAATAAACTCTTATGTGAGTATAATAGGAACTTAGAAATTTTTATTGAAGAAACAGAAAGGATCGTATATGAAAGAATTTGATTATTCATTAGTAAAGAATCCGGAATATTTTAAGGACGGAAGAATGGATGCCCATTCCGACCACATCAGTTACGCCAATCCAGAGGAAGCTTCTCTGGAGGAGACTTCTTTTCGCCACAGCCTGAACGGCATCTGGAAATTCCATTATGCCCGCAATTACGGAAATACCATAAAAGGCTTCGAGAGAGAAGATTATTCCTGCAAAGACTGGGATGACATCCGTGTACCGGCTCATATCCAGATGGAGGGCTACGATGCACCTCAGTATGCCAATGTGCAGTACCCATGGGAAGGGCACGAGGATATTCAACCAGGGGAGATCCCGGAGCATTTCAATCCTGTGGCAAGCTATGTGAAATATTTCACAGTGCCGGAACAGATGAAAGGAAAACGTCTTTTTATTTCCTTCCAGGGAGCAGAAAGTGGAATCGCGCTCTGGCTGAATGGTCAGTTTGTGGGATATAGTGAAGATTCTTTTACCCCGTCAGAATTTGAACTCACCGATTATGTGAAAGAAGGGGAAAATAAGCTGGCAGCTCAGGTGTTCAAGTGGACAGCCAGCAGTTGGTGCGAGGACCAGGATTTCTATCGCTTCTCCGGAATTTACCGGGAGGTTTATCTTTATACAGTACCGGATGTGCATGTATATGATCTCCAGATCCGTGCAATCCCGGATGAGAGCCTTAAGAAAGCACGGTTTGAAGTCAAGACCAGCACCTGGGGAAAGGGAAACGTACATATTGCTCTGTCAAAAAATGGACAGACCATATTGGAGGAAAATAAGAGCTTAGGCGAAAATGCAGCAAATACAGGAAGTGACCGGAACGGAAAAGATGCAGCCGCTGAAGCTGCTGGCAGAATCGTTCAGAAAGGTGTTGCTGATACTTTTAGCTGGACGGTGGAGAATCCGATTCTCTGGAGTGCAGAAGATCCCCAGCTTTACGATTTGGTTCTGGAAGTTTCCGATGAAAACGGTACTCTTCAGGAAGTCATCCCGCAGAAAATCGGTTTCCGCCGCTTCGAAATGAAAGACGGAATCATGACCTTAAACGGCAAGCGAATTGTATTCAAATG
>ENA-ORSB01002378-ORSB01002378.1-human-gut-metagenome-genome-assembly--contig:-NODE-2378-length-15095-cov-10.580718_pt1 | contig 15095 bp, 11 predicted proteins | sample MGYA00242180_ERZ509144 | MGnify/ENA primary metagenome ERZ509144 (study PRJEB26280, sample SAMEA2338661) | human gut metagenome | biome: human gut; feature: human-associated habitat; material: faeces...
GCGAAGCGTCCCTGCCAGTAACTTCGCGCGTCCTCAGACGCGCCCCCAAGCTGCTCATTCGACCAACTGTGCTGTGTCGCGCCAAATGGGCGCGACCGAACTGCATGGCTTCCAGTCATAGCTGGTCTTTTCCGTAAGCAGGGGATTTCGCGCCTGCGGGCGCGAGTCGGGGGCTTTGCGGTCGCCCCCGACACCCCTTCGCAGTGCACACCCATGCGGCTTGATTTTTATCGTTAGTTGGGTGAAATGGCGCTGTCCCCCATCTGCGCCACAATCCTTTCCACATGCCGACGCGCCTGATTCGCAAACTGCTCCGCCTGCTCCGGGGACTGCGGCGCGTCGCCCATCAGCCCGACAAATTGGCTGACCTTCAAGCCCAGCGCTTCCTGCATCACCGCGTCCGAACCCTGCGGCGCAACGAGGTAGTAGCACAGGAGCGAATCCTCCTGCCCCATGCGGTGCGCGCGGTCCTCCGCCTGTGAATGCACTGCCGGTGACCAGTCCAGCTCGCCGAAAACGACGCATGTCGCGCGCTGGAGATTGAGACCGCTTGCCGCGCGCAGACTGATGCACAGCACGTCTGTCCGCCCGGATTGGAAGCGGTCAACCGCGTTCATTTTCGCCAGCATCGTCTCCCGCCCGGTGATGAACCCCGGCGAAAACGCCTTCAATTCCTGCTTGTAGATGTCCATCACCTGATGGTGGTGCGCAAACAGCAGCACTTTTTCGCCGCCGTCCAGCAGCGCGCGCACAAATTGGCACACATACGGCGCTTTCGCCACGCCCGTGGCCTGCCGCGCGTGCTGGCTGATGGATTCCTCCAGCATCGCCCGCTCCTGCGCCGAAAGCTGATCGTCCTGTTTCCAGCGCAGCACGTCGCGCATCACGGGCGCCATCAGCTGGGCGTATACCTTGTCGTTCCAGTCCAGCTCCTGCACCAGGCGGCGCTTCGGCGGCAGCTCGCGCAGCACCTCCTGCTTCGTCCGGCGGAGCATCAGCCCCTCCCGCCGCAGGTACGCGCCGAGCAAATCGGGTTTCAGCACAAGCTGATTGCCGTAGCCGCTGCACCACTCGCGCGAAAACGACTCCCAGTCGCCTAAGAAGTGGTAGTCGAGAATGTTGATGACGTTCCAGATTTCGCCGCCGCGGTTGTAAATCGGCGTGCCGGACAGCCCGATAACGCGCTCGCAGCTTTCCGACAGCAGCGACGCGGCGGAGTACTTTTCCGTCCCCGCGTGGCGCAGCTCCTGAATTTCGTCGAAGATGACCGAGCGAAAAGGCAGCGTCGTCAGGACTCTCTTCCACCCGCGCAGAAGCAGATAGTGCATGATGTACACGTCCGCTTCCGGCAGGTCGTAGGGCTTCAGCCCACGGATCGTGTGTACGCGCGGCGCTTTGCCGTCCACCCGCAGGAAACGCAGCGTTTCCTCCTGCCAGTTGCGGGTCAGGTGCGCGGGCGGAATCACCAGCGCGGGCAATGAACCGGTGGAGGATAGAAACGCCAGCGCCTGCACCGTCTTGCCTAAGCCCATTTCGTCCGCCAGCAGGCATCGATCGTGGCTGCACAGGTACGACAGCCCCTCCTCCTGAAATGGGCGGAGCGTCCCCAGAAACGCACCGTCGGGCGGGGTCATGCGCACGGGCATGGTTGATAACTTTGCCTGACGAACCGCGTATTCCCGCGCGCCCGTGACGGCTTTTTCCCACAACGCGCGGTCGCTTGCCTTGATTTCCAGCGGGAAGCGCATCATCAGCCAGCAGAGGTCGCCCACCGCCCGCCGATGCGCCGTGAACCGCGCTTCGCCGCGCCTGCTGCCCGCGCTGCCCGGAAACAGCCGCTTGCACACCTCCGTCACCGACGGGTCGCCCTTCACCACCCAGCACTTGCTGCGGCGGTTGTAGCTCAGCGTTCCCAGCGGTGCGCCGGAGGGCGGGTACGGGCGCAGGTACGGCGGAAGCAGTTCCGCTTCTTCTTCATTCATAGTGCAATTCCCCACAGCCGGTTCAGGCATACGCACGAAATCGGCTTTCCGTGAATTCGATTGGGTACGGCGACAGTCCGCTCAGTCACAAGGATCAGGGCGCTGATTTGCCCGCACGCGGCGTAGCGGGTCAGCTGCATCACAATGCGCTTGCGGTCAGGCTGTCCGCGCTTGATTTCGATGCCGATGCCGCCGGGGCACACAAGGTCGATGCGGCAGCGCGGCGCGAGCGGGACTTCGTGCGCGCAGGGGATTTCCGCCTCCGCAAGGGATGCCCGCACGAGGTCGTGCAGGTCGTATTCGCCTTGCTGGATGGGGGCGCGGATGCCGCGGAGGGCGTGGAGGATTTCTGCGAGAGAATCCGCCGCCGTGTTTGTTGATGTATCCATTAGTAGAGACCCGCCATCGCCTGTGTCAGCTGCCCCATTGCCGACGCAACTTCCGCCGTCGTCGGGGCGGGGAGGGAGATGACGTATTCCAGATTCGTGATGGCGGACTGAATCGCGGAGTAGCGCTGCGCGTCGTTTACAATGTCCATGCTCTGCAATTGCGCGTAGGCTTGCGAGAGCAGAATCTTCGCATCGGGAATCAGCGTGTTCTCCACCATCGTGTTGCTGCCGGAGCTGGATGCGCTCGTGTGGTACGGGCAGGTGCCGCTTGCGCCCAAGACCGCGTAGCTGCCGAGGTACTCAATCAGCACATCCTCATATTCCGTGCCGATGAAGGAGGCCAGCGGGTGTCCCGACGGAATCGTCAGCACGCCGCGCGTGACCGTGTCCGGGCAATAGGGGGAGGCGAGCAAGCCGCTGACGGAGCAGATCGTCTGCGTCGTGTGCATCTGGCAGGAAACCGTCGGTTCCGTGCCGGCTTTCCAGTAGTCCGTCACGACCCCGTAGCCCATCGCGTCGCTGCGGCAAGCGTCGGTGGCAAGCTGCCCCGATACCGCGCATGTCGTCACCTTCACCAAGCCGTAGTCGCTGGCGCTGCCCTCCAGAATGTCGCGGTTGGACAGCCCCTGATGAATCTTGCTCATGTAGCTCTGCCACAGCGGGGCGGCGGAGCGGGAGCCGGTGGATTTCGACGACAGCGCCTTGTAGTTGTCATGCCCAACCCACAGGGCGGAGGAGTAGTAGCCCGTCATGCCAGCGAAGAAAACGCCCTTCTGGTCGGAGTTCGTGCCGGTTTTGCCCGCGACGGTCTGCCCCTTGATTTTCGCGTTCGTGCCCGTGCCGGAGGAAACCGCCTGCTTGAGCATGTCCACGACCATGTACGCCGTGGATTCGCTGAACACGCGGTGACGCTCCTGCCGCTGATGGCCGTCCCAGATGACCTTGCCCGTGCTGTCGGAAATGCCGAGGACGGAGATGGGCTGCTGATACACGCCGCCGTTCGCCAGCACGCCGAAGGCAACCGCCATCTGCATGGGCGTGATGCCGCTGGAGCCGAGGGACAAGCCGAACGGCGTTGCGTCAATGTGCGCATCGTCAATGCCCATCGCGTGCAGGAAGGCAACGGAATTGTCCACGCCCACAAGGGTCATCAGCGCCTGCGCGGCGGCGGTGTTGTGGCTGTTGACGAGCGCCTTGCGCAGCGTCTCCGGGCCGGCGTAGGAGCTGCCGCCGTAGTTGCGCGGCCATGAATCCTGCCCGTTTGCCCCGCGCCAGCCGGAAATCGGCAGTGGCATGTTCATCACGATGCTCGCGGGGGATGCGCCAAGCTCAATCGCGGGGGCGTACACGGCAATCGGCTTGATGGACGAGCCGACGGGCATGGTCATATCCACCGCGCGGTTGAAGGTTTTCATCGCCGTCGGGCGCGTGCGGCTGCCGACAATGGCTTTGATTTCGCCCGTGTGGTAGTCCACGACGACGGCGGCGGCCTGCGGCTCAACCGTTTCGTCGTATGTGCCGTCGGAATTGCGCGTGCGGTAGACCTTGTCCGCCGGGTCGCGCAGGGTGGGGTAGTTCGTCCAGTTTTCCAGCGTATCCTCGACGGTGGACTGAATGGAGGTGTCGATGGCGAGCTGGACGTGGTAGCCGCCGGTACGCAGCTTGTTTTCCATGGCGTTGCGGTTGGCGGAGGTGTCCTCAAGGTTGTTCAGCTGCAGCAGGATGTCGATGACCTCATCCACCGCGTATTCGACGTAGTGCGCGTAGGCGTACATGCCGGTGGATGTGTTCGGGTCTTTCTCCAGCACATGCGCGGTCGCCGGGTCAAGCGCCTCCTGATACTGCTCGTAGGTGATGTACTGGTTTTCGTACATGCAGCGCAGGACGTAGTTCGTGCGGTCGTTGGTGATGGCGGGGTAATCCACGCCCTCCTTCTGCCGCGTGTAGAAATTCCGGCGTGGATTGTAGTAGTAGGGCGAGTTGCATGTGCCCGCCAGCATGGCGCATTCGCGGAGCGTCAGTTCGCCCAGCGATTTGCCGAAATACCCTTGCGCGGCGGTGTACACGCCGTAGTAGTTTTCGCCGAGGTAGATGGTGTTCAGGTAGCTTTCGAGAATCTGATCCTTTGTGTAGCGCGTTTCCAGCTGCATGGCGAGGTACGCTTCCTGAATTTTGCGCTTGTAGCTCTGCTCGGAGGAAAGCAGCGTATTCTTAATCAGCTGCTGGGTGATGGTCGAGCCGCCCTGCGTGGAGGAGGAGGACAGGTTCGACACGAACGCGCCGACAATGCGCTTGATGTCCACGCCGTTGTGCGTGTAGAAGCGCGCGTCCTCCACGGCGATAAAAGCGTGCTGGAGGTATGTCGGCATGGCCTGAATCGACACTATGACGCGGTTCTCCGAGCCTTTGTATTCGGTGATGAGGTTGCCGTTGGCGTCGTAGATGAAGGAGGTCTGCGCCTGATCGTCAATCGCGGCGAGGTCAAGCGTCGGGGCAGTTTCCATATACCCTTTCGCGATGCCAACCACCGCGCCGACTGCCGCCAGCCCTGCCACCAGCACCAGCACCGCGAAAATGCGGATGACGTTGACGGCAATCGACAGCACGAAGTTCGGCTTCTTCATCTCCGGCTTGAAAATGGAGTGCTTGTAGACCTTTTCCCCCTCCGGCAGCGCTTCGCTATCATCCGCCGAAGCGTTCCAGAAGTCCTCGTGCGCGAACATGTCCGCCTGCCCCGCAACTTCCACGGGGTCGTCGTCGTCCGCCAAGTTCGGGTCGTACTCGTCAGGATAATCGCCCTGCGGGTCGTCGGGATAGCCGTCCTGATAGGCAAAATCGTCGTTTTCCGGCACAAAGTCCGGGGAATCGTTGCGTTTCTTCACTGCTTCAGCCCCTTTGCGCCGTCAGCGGCATGATGCGCGCCCCGGCGGAATATGAAAACGTGGATGCCAATCCACAAGAGCATACAGAATTACATCCTATATTATAGCACATATTCGCGCATCCTGCAATGGCAGGCGACGAAAGGAGGATGCACCATGCCCCAGACAAACAACGAATCAGAAGCGAAAATTCCTGCAAAGCGGCGAAAATCTCCCCGGCGGCGGTGGAAACGCGCGCTGCTGCTGCTTGTGCTGATGACGCTGCTGATTCTCCGCGTCGAGCGCAACGTGACGGACGTCGTGCTGACGCTCTCGCAGGCGACGGCGCGGTCGCTGGCGATTCAGGCGCTCAACGAGGCAGCCTCGGAGATGCTCGGACTCGGCGTGCATTACGCCGACCTGATGACCGTCGAGAAGGACGAGCAAGGGCAAGTGCGGCTGATTCAGGCGAATACCCCGGAGATGAACCGCTTGGCGGCGCAGGCGTCCCTGCTTGCGCAGGAGAGATTGACCGCCATGGGGCAGAAAACCGTCGTCGTGCCGCTGGGCAGTGCCATCGGGCTGACGCTGCTGGCGGGCGCGGGGCCGGGCATCGCCGTGCAGATTCTGCCCGTCGGCTCGGTGCAGGCGGCGTTCAGCACCGATTTCACCACCGCCGGCATCAACCAGACCCGCCACCGCATTTCCCTCGTCCTCACCGCGAACGTGCAGATTGTCATCCCGACCGGCGCGAAAAACGTGCAGGCCAGCACGCAGATGGCGATGGCGGAAAGCATCATCGTCGGGCAAGTGCCGGATTCCTTCGCCGAGGGCGGCAGCGACAACAGCATCATCGACCTTGCGCCGTGAGGGGGAATGGGGTATAATGGAACGGAAATCCCGCTGATTTCAGCAGAAAGAAGCATTACCATGCGCGTTCTCGACATTGACCTCGACTTTTTCCTCGCTGATTGCTGCCCGCTTGCCGAATTAGGACACCGCCCGTCCCTCCCCGGACATGAGCCGTGGGAAGCATCCGCCGTCCGCGCATTCCTCGAAAACCAGTGCGGCCTGTCCCGCACCGCGCCCAAGCCGGGGCGCATTTTCGAGACGCACGACGGCGCGCTCCGCTTCTGGGAGGAGCAAATCGCCGCCGGACGCCTGACCGCCCCCTTCGACGTCACCCACGTCGACGCGCACAGCGACCTCGGCATCGGCTATCCCGGCCCGAACTTCGTGCTGTTCAACGTCCTGTCCATGCCCGTCCCAAAGCGGCTGGATTACACCGCCTTCTATGCCCAGAAGAAGCTCGATGAGGCGAATTACCTGCTCTTCGCGCTGGCGATGCGGCGGATTTCGTCGCTGGATAACGTGCGCAATCCGCGTTCGCGGGCGGACATTCCGCAAGTGCTGCTTGACGCGGACGGCAACATCCATCTCAATTCGCTGACCGCGCAGATGTTCGCCGCGAAAAACGGCGCAGAGCCGACCGTGCCATTCCGCGTGTACGACGACTACCGCGATTTCCGCGCGGCGGGGGCGTATGACTTCGTGACGCTCGCGATTTCGCCGAGGTACGCGCCGAAGGAGGCGGATGGGCTGGTGGAGGTCGTGGGGGAGTATATCAGGGGAATATGAGGGCATCAAAAAACCTCGCGGCATCACCTGTCGCGAGGTTTTTATGTGCAAATCAAATCCCCGTTGCGGATTTCGCCGACGTGGCGATATTCTCCGCGTGGTCGCCGATACGTTCGAGGTTCGTCAGCATGTCCAGATAAATCATGCCGTTCTTCGCGGAACACTTGTGGTTCTTCAAGCGGTCCATGTGGTGGCTGCGGAGGGCTTCGGTCGTCGTGTCGATTTCGTCCTCCACGCCCTCCACTTCGCCCAGCAGCGTGTCGTCCGTTACCTGCGCCTTGAACATGTCCAGCGACCGCTGCATCTGCGCGCGCACAAGGTTCGACAGGCTTTCCAGCTCCTGCACCGCCTTGGGCGAGAATTTCACCTCATCCTGATTCTTCAGCTGCGCCGATTCCATGATGTTCTGGCTGTGGTCGCCAATGCGCTCCATGTCGTTGACGACGTGGAACATCGAGCCGACCAGCTTCGTGTCCTTCTCGGACAGGTCAAGCCCCTTCACATCCACCAGCGAATCGGTGATTTCGCGGTTCAGGTAGTCCAGCACGTCCTCGTTCCGCGCCAGCTCTTCGGACTTCTTCGCGTCCCACTCGTTGAAGCACTCCATCGCCCGCTGGAAGTTGCCCATCGCAATGCCGCCCATGCGCTGCACTTCGTTGAACAGCTGCGCCACGGCAATCGGCGGCGTTTTGAGCATACGCGCGTCAAAGTAGAGCAGCTTCATTTCCTCGGCGGTCGAGCCGTCATCCTTGATCAGCAGGCACGCCAGCTTCTCCAGCCAGCTTGCGGCGGGCAGCAGCAGCGCCGTCGTCGTGACGTTGAAGAGAATGTGGACAATGGCGATTTGCAGCTTGAGGTTGCCGGGGGAGAGCATCTCGACCCAGCTTGCCAGCGGCAGACAGCAGGCGATGATGACGAAAATCACCGTGCCGATGACGTTGAAGAGCAGGTGCACCGTCGCCGCGCGCTTGGCGGTGGAGTTTGTGCCCGCGCACGCCAGCAGCGCCGTGACGCAAGTGCCGATATTCTGCCCGAAGAGGATGAAGATGGCGCTGTCCAGCCCAATCAGCCCCTGCGCGACGAGCGTTTGCAGGATGCCGATGCTGGCGGCGGAGGATTGCAGGACGGCGGTGATGCCCGCGCCGATCAGCACGCCCAGAATCGGGTTGTTGATGGACGCCATCGCCTTCTGGAAGCCCTCCCACGTCCGCAGCGGCTCCATCGCGCCGGACATGGTGTTCATGCCGATGAACAGGATGCCCAAGCCCATCGTGATGGTGCCGAACTGCTTGGCGGTTCTGTACTTGTCGGGAAGATTCGAGAGAATCAGCCCCAGAAACGTGAAGATGGCGGCAAAGTCAATCTGCACGGACAGCAGCAGCGACGTGACCGTTGTGCCGATGTTTGCGCCCATAATCACGCCGACCGCCTGCGTCAGGGACATCAGCCCCGCGTTGACGAAGCCGACGACCATGACCGTCGTCGCGGAGGAGGACTGCACCACCGCCGTGATGGTGATGCCCGCAAGCATGGCGAGGAAGCGGTTGCCCGTGACCATGCCCAGCAGCTTTTTCAGCCGCGTACCCGCCGCTTTTTCCAGCGCTTCGCCCATCAGCTGCATTCCGAACAGGAACAGCCCCAGTCCGCCGAACAGGGATAAGACATTCATAATCGTCATGGTGGTTCGTTTCCTCCGAGCGTGCCGCAATGCAGCAAAATTCCGCCTGTGCGGGGAAAAATCGCATACATACCTACTTTACCACACTTTGCGCTTGTTTTCAACTGAATTTTACAGATTCATAGAGATTTTAGGCGGCGTTCAGCGGGGGAAAACAAAAAGCCGCCCCGAAAGGCGGCGAATGTCAAATTCGCAGCGGATGCCGCTTGGCAAATCAACATCTTGCGCGGAATGATCCCTGCGCCTGACGCACCATATGGTAAAACGTCCCTTCGCCGCTGAGCGTCACCCGCTTCACCGGCTCGCCCGCCACCCGGAATCCCGCCTTCTCGTAGCAGCGAACGGCGCGCGTGTTCCACGTCCGCACTTCCAGATACATCGGCTTGCCCGGATACAGCCGCTGGGATAACTCCCACGCCAGCGCCGTCATCTGCGTGCCGTACCCCTGTCCGCAGTGGTCGGGATGCGCCCCGATGCCGAAAAACACCTCGCTGCCCTCGTCCGACAGGTTCACAAAGCCCACCAGCGTTTCGCCATCGTAAAAGGAATAGAAATTGTTTGCTGGATTCGCAAAACCGTATCCGTGCTTCTTCTGCTCGGCATACGGCGGATTGTTGTACATCGCGTATTCGCCGGGGTACTGCCACGCGCAGATGGCATCCTTCTCGGCTTCGGTGGTCGGATGATACGTCAGCATGGGCGTTTTCCTCCTTGGGGATATTTCTGATTATGCAAAAAACCGGAGGCAGCCTGCGCCGCCCCCGGTCAAAATCCTCGATTATTGCAGCACAATGCCTTCCGCTTCCAGCTCCGCGCGGGTGCAGAGCCGCAGCGTCACAAAGTTCTGCTGGCAGATGATGTAGCTGCCGCCTTCGCGCGTGTCCTTGTTCTCCAGCGTCACGATGCCCTGCGCGATGCAGTCGTGGTCGGCGCAGCTGGCGTCGGTCATCTCGATGCTCGTCTCGGTGACGTGGATGATGTTCACGCACACGCCGTGGATCAGCCGGTAGTACCCGTCCTCCAGCAGCGGAATCGGCTCGTACGTCTTTGTGCCGACTGTCACAAGCAGGAACGCGACGGCTTCCGACGGGTCGCGAACCGCGCTTGCCATCGGGGAGGGCGCAATGCCGGGGTCAGTGCCGCGCGTCGCCGGGTTCAGCTTCGCGAAGCTCAGCGATTCGTTCGATGCCGCCAGAATCGCCTGCGCGTCGGCGAGGGTTTCCTGCGTCGTCGTCAATTCCGCCTCTGTCGCGGCAAGGGTTGCCTTTGTGGCTTCCAGCTCCGTCGTGGCGGTGGTCAGGCTGTCCTTCGTCGCGGTGAGTTCGTTTTCCGCGGCGGTCAGGCTGTCCTTCGTCGCGGCGAGTTCATTTTCCGCGGTGGTCAGGCTGTCCTTCGTCGCGGTGAGCTCGGCTTCCTTCGCGGTCAGACTGTCCTTCGTCGCGGCGAGTTCCGCTTCCTTCGCGGTCAGGGTGTCCTTCGTCGCGGTGAGTTCGGATTCCTTTGCGGTCAGGGTGTCCTTCGTCGCGGTGAGTTCGGCTTCCTTTGCGGTCAGGCTGTCCTTCGTCGTCGTGAGCTCGGCTTCGGTGGCGGTCAGCGCCGTCTTGGTGTCGGACAATTCCGTCGTGGCGGCGGCGAGGGTGTCCTTCGTCGCGGTCAGTTCGGTTTCGGTGGCGGACAGGCTGGTTTTTGTGTCGGACAGCTCCGTCTGCGCGGCAGTCAGCGTGTTCTGCGTCACCGCCAGTTCGGCTTCCGTCGCGGCGAGCGCTTCCTTCGTGTTCTCCAGTTCATATTCCTTTGCCGGCAGGGATGCCTTCAAGGTGTCCAGTTCGTTCTGCGTGGTGGACAGCGTGTCCTTCACTGCCGCCAGTTTGGTCTGGGTGATAATCAGCGTGTCCTTCGTGGATGCCAGCGTGGTGTCGCGGCTGTTCAGGGCAGTCTGCGTTTCGGCGAGGGTGGCTTCGGTGGATGCGAGGGTGTCCTTTGTGGCGGACAGCTCGGTTTCGCGGTCAGCAAGCGTACCCTGCGTTTCGGCGAGGGTAGCTTCGGTGGACGCGAGGGTGTCCTTCGCGGCGGACAGGCTGTTTTCGGTGTCCGCTAAGGTGGATTGGGTGGAGGACAGCGCGCTCTGCGTGTCCGTCAGCTGATTCCGGGTGTCCGTCAGCGAATTGTGGCTGACGATGAGACTGGCGCCAAGTGCGATGGAAGAGACTGCTAGCACGATGGCGGCAATCATCCAGATGATGGTCTTTTTCCGGGCGGCAATGGGACTCATAGCAATCCTCCTAACAAGCGACGAAAATGGGCGGAAACCTTCCGTTTTTTCCAGTTTACCACCATCGGGGGAAGTTGTCAATCTCGAATTTCGCGGAAGCACAAAAAACGCCCCTCCGCCGACAAAAGCAGAGGGGGCAGGGGAAGGAAGATTATTGGTTCTTCACGGAAAGTTGGGGGGCAAACAAGGACTTAGGCGAAGCCCCAAAAAGCTGCACGCGGAAGGAGCATGAAAGCGCGACCAACTCAATCGCGCGGAGGGGTCAAGGGGCAATTGCCCCTTGCAGGGTCAAGGGACAGCGTCCCTTGTGGGGTTTGGGGCAACGCCCCAACTGTTCCGCGTCCGACCAATCCCAAGGAAGCCGTCAACAAAGGTGCAGGCAGCGAAGCGTCCCTGCCCCTAACTTTGCGCGTCCGCAGACGCGCCCCCAAGCTGCTCTTCCCCCAAGATTCCGTGAAGAACCGAAAAAACCTCCGAAACACAGCCGCGTTTCGGAGGAAGAAAGATGCATATATAGAGGAAGTTACTTCTTCAGTTCAATCCCTTGACCCTTCAGCCGCGCAACCACGCCGTCAACAACCGCCTGCACTTCGTCGCGGGTGAGCGTGCGCTCCGGGTGCGAGAAGGAGAGGCGAATCGTGATGGTCTTGCCGGTGATGTCGCTGTATGTGCCCAGCACGGTCACTTTCTGCACCAGCGGGGAGTTCTCCGCCTTCACCGCGTCCAGAATCGGCTGGCAGCGATTGACCACGAAGGTCAAATCCTGCTCCATGCCGGGGAAGCGGGACGGCTCGCGGTAGACGATGGGCGCGGGCGCGATGGACGCAAGCGCTTCCATGTCGATTTCGGCAAACACAATTGCCGCCTTCTTGTCGATGTTCTTGCCGACAACCGGGTGCGCCACGCCGATTTCGCCGAGGTCAACGCCGTCCAGCACGATGGCGTTCAGGTTCTTCGGATGCTCATAGGAGTGGGTCGCGGTCATTGCGTGGAAGGACAAATCCTTGTGCAGGATGTCGCTCACGGCGACGCACAGCATGTCGCGCAGGCGGAAATACAGCGTTTCCACGTTATCGACCTTGCTGAAGAGCGTCACGCACAGCTTCTTGTGTTCCTTCGCCAGCTTGTTCTCGTCCACGCCGTCGATGACGTGACCGATTTCAAAGATGCCGAACGACGGCGCATAGCCCGTGTTGACCTTCACCTGGCACAGCTGGGTGGGAATCATGGAGCGGCGCAGCGTCTCGATGTTGGGGTTGGAGGCGTTGAGCAGCTTCACGTTGTCCTCGACGGCGATGCCGAGCTTCTTGTAGTCGTCGGCGTACTGCCAGATGTAGGAATGCACCTCGTGCAGCGAATAGCGCTTGACGAGGATGTCCTTCAATTTGTCCTCCACCGTCTTTTCGGTGGACATGCGAACCGGGTAGAGCGGGGATTCCGCCGTGTGCAGGTCGAAGTTGTCGTAGCCGTAAATGCGGGTGATTTCCTCGATGATATCCGCCTTGATGGTTACGTCCTTCGTCGCGCGCCAGGAGGGGACGTCCGCGGTGAAGGAATCGCCGTCCCGCGTCATGCCGAAGCCCAGCGCGGTCAGCGTGTGCATGATTTCGTCGGAGGAGATGTTGATGCCGGTGTAGCGGTCAACAAACGCCTTGTCGAAGGACAATTGCACCTTCGGATAATGGAAGGCGTACTCGTCGGTCAGGCGGGAGGTGACGCGCATTTCCGGGTCGTATTCCTGCAAAAGCTTGATGAAGCGGGCGATGGCGACGGTCGTCATTTCCGGGTCAAGGCTCTTTTCGTAGCGGGCGGAGGCGTCGGTGCGGTGGGCGAGGCGGACGCTGCTCTTGCGGACGGACGCCGCGTCGAAGGTGGCGGATTCCAGCGTCAGGCTCGTCGTGTCATCGACGATTTCGCTGTCCAGACCGCCCATGATGCCCGCGATGGCAACCGGCTTGTCGCCGTTGCAGATCATCAGCGTGTTCGGGTCGATGGTGCGCTCCACCTTGTCCAGCGTCTGGAAAGGGAAGCTCTCCGGGAAGCGGCGGATGCGGATTTTCTCCACCTTGCGGCTGTCGAAGGCGTGCATCGGCTGCCCCATTTCCAGCATCAGGTAGTTCGTCAGGTCGGCGAGGAAGTTGATGTCGCGCATACCGCAGTAGTTCAGGCGGATACGCATCGCCATCGGGCTGATGTGGCGGTTGATGTTCTCCACCCGCAGGCAGGAGTAGCGCTGGCACAGCGGGTCTTCAATCTTCATGTCGATGGCGGGCAGATTGTTGTACGCCGCCAAATCCGCCACGGGCAGGGCTTTCAGCGGACGGCCGGACAGGGTGGAGAATTCGCGCGCCATGCCGTAGTGCCCCCACAGGTCGGGGCGGTTCGTCAGGGACTTGTTGTCCACCTCGAAGATGATGTCGTCAATGGGGTAGAGCGCCTTCAAGTCCGTGCCGCAAGGAACATCCTCCGGGATGACCATGATGCCGGAATTGTCGTCGCTGATGCCGATTTCCTTCTCCGAGCAGCACATGCCGTAGGACGTGTACCCAGCGAGCTTGCGCGGGCTGATGGTGATGTCGCCCAGCTGCGCGCCCACCTTCGCGAACGCGGTTTTCATGCCCAGCTGCACGTTCGGCGCGCCGCAGACCACGTCGGTCAGCTGCCCGTCGCCCGCGTCCACCTTCAGCAGGTGCAGCTTGTGGGATTCGGGGTGGTTCTCTACGCTGACGATCTGCGCGGCGACAACGCCGGACAAATCCGCGCCCTTGTGGAAAATTTCATTCTCAACTTCCGCCGTGGACAGGGAGAACTGGCGAATCAGCGCCATTTTGTCAAGGCCCGTCAGGTCAACGAAGTCGGAAATCCAGTTCATTGAGATCAGCATGTTCGTCTTTCCTCCGCATTACTCGTCGTCCGTGAACTGCGCCAGGCGCGTCAGGCTGCCGCTGTTCAGGTCGCGAATGTCCTTCACGCCGTACTTCATCATGGCAAGGCGCGTCATGCCCAAGCCGAACGCGAAGCCGGTGTACTGCTCCGGGTCGATGCCGCCGGCCTTCAATACTTCGGGGTGAATCATGCCGCAGGGGCACAGCTCCAGCCAGCCGGAATGCTTGCACGACGGGCAGCCCGTGCCGCCGCAGATGAGGCAGGAGATATCCAGCTCAAAGCCCGGCTCAACGAACGGGAAGAAGCCCGGACGCAGGCGGACTTTGATGTCCTTGCGGAACACCTCGCTCAGCATCGTTTTCATGAAGTAGATCAGGTTCGCGATGGAAATATCCTTGTCCACCATGATGCCTTCCATCTGGAAGAACGTGTTTTCGTGGCAGGCGTCGGTCGCCTCGTTGCGGAAGCAGCGGCCGGGGAAAATCGCCTTAATCGGCACGCCGTCGTTCACCAGCGCGTCGCGGTAGCGGCGGTAGATGGCGTTCTGGGCGGCGGAGGTCTGCGTTTTGAGCAGCTGCCCGTTGTCCAGATAATAGGTGTCCTGCATGTCGCGCGCGGGGTGGAACTTCGGAATGTTCAGGCTCTCGAAGCACTCGTAGTCCGTCACCACCTCGGCGTAATCCTCCACCGTGAAGCCCATCGACTTGAACACCTGCTCGCACTGGCGCTGCACCAGCGTGATCGGGTGATACGACCCGCGGGTCATGTCCGGCGGCATGGAGATGTCAAATTCGGGCAGAGCGTTGATTTCGCGCTGCAATTCCTGCGCCTTGAGCGCCTCCAGCTTTTCCGCCAAGGCGACGGTGATGGCGGTTTTCAGCTCGTTCGTCTCGCGCCCGACGGTCTTTTTCTGCTCGTCGGTCAAGCCGCCCATGCCCTTGAGCGCGTCGGTCACTTTGCCCTTGCGGCCGAGGTAATTCACGCGCAGGGCTTCCAGATCCACCATGTTGGCGATCTTCTTCAGCTCGGAATCAAAGCTGCTTTTCAGGGCTTCGATCTTCTCGTTCATTCCGGATGTTCCTCCTTACAGTTGGATGAAAAAAGCCCGTCCCATCGTTTGATGAGACGGACTGAATCCGCGGTACCACTCGTCTTGCGGCAAAGGAAAAATCCGATTGCCGCCGCTTGATAGGCGATAAGGCTGCCCACGCCCAAAAACTCGCGGGATGAAGGTTCACGCCGTGCGCCCTGCCGCCTCGCACCACCCGGCGGCTCTCTGATATCCTATTTCCTGCATTCGCCTGTGCCATCTGCTCGCGCCTTTTTCCTTCTGGCGTCCGCTCGTTCCACTTAGCGTAGCGCTGCTACGCTGCGTTTCACTCCCGTTAG
>ENA-ORSB01002392-ORSB01002392.1-human-gut-metagenome-genome-assembly--contig:-NODE-2392-length-15054-cov-10.295420_pt1 | contig 15054 bp, 15 predicted proteins | sample MGYA00242180_ERZ509144 | MGnify/ENA primary metagenome ERZ509144 (study PRJEB26280, sample SAMEA2338661) | human gut metagenome | biome: human gut; feature: human-associated habitat; material: faeces...
CTCTGCATACTTAGCACTTGCTTGGGCGGCTTTATCAGCAGCATCACAAATAGATTTCCATGAAGACTCAATTAAACTAAGCTGTGCAGTAATTTTCGGCACATTGGACGACAATGTGCTTGCATAATCGCCTACAGCGTTTCCACCGTCCTTCCAAGCATGAGTAATATAAGTTGAGATATCGTATCCAGTATCCTTTGAGATCTTTTCTATGTTAGATGCAACCTGTGAAGAATTTGCATTAACATATGTGAGAGCATCGGAGAATACCTTATTGGTATCTTTCAAATAGTCTTCAGTTTGCTTTTGGCTATTTTCAAGCATTTTATCTAATGATTCTTTCTGATCATCTATAGACTTATCGTAAAAATCATCTGACTGTTCTTTCTTTAATGTTTCTAATTTATCTTTCAACTCACGGATAGTCTTCTGATTTTCAGGTGAATCATCTTGCGAAAGAATGTCTAAACGTCTCTGAACTCTGGAAATAGATTTATTCTGATCGGCAATCTTTTGTTGCCATTCTTTTATTTCTTTTTCCTGGTCTAAAAGTTCCTTTCGTTTGTCTATAGCTTTCTGAAGGGCATCGTTCTGCGCATCGAGTCCTTGCTTTATATAGTCAACAGTAGCTTTCTTCGCTTCATTTGCAGACTTGATAGAATCACGCTGACCTTGCTGATATTCACGAAGTTTAGAAATATAATCATTATAACCAATTGTACCGTTGCCTTCATTATACATCTCATTCAAATCAGCAATAGCATCTTTGTACTTCTGAGCCTCAGCAAGATATGTATCATAATTCTGTGCGGTCAATCCCATAGCAGTGATTCCATCTTGCGTAATCATTCCTGTATCACTGTCAAACAGATTGTCAGAATCAAGCATGTCAATTAAGAAATCTGTCTCGTCTGTGATGTCTCCAAGCTTATTAAGCAACTCGTCAAAACGGTCAAACTTCAACTCGTTAATAGACTTTTGAAACTCCGCAAGTTCTTGCTCATCCTGTTGAATAGATTCATAGACACCATTTAAAGCTTCTTGTGCTTCATACCATTCATTACTGCCAAACTTAATCGTAGATAATTTCTTTGCAAGTTTTTCAGCCTCTTCCTGTTTAAGCTGCATATCAGACTTAACGGCATCTGCCTGACGTGTATAGTAAGCCTCACCAATCAACTGACCTTTTGCTTCAGCTATATTAAGAGAATTGGAGACAGCGTTCTTTCTCTGCTCAATCAGTCCAGCTTTATTGTCGTACCGTTCCTGCACCTTATCAAAACGATCTTTTCTAGCCTGGCGTACATTAGAGGTATGATCCGCTTTTGCCTGATTATAATTATCAGTTGCGGTATTCTTTGCAAGAAGATATTCATTATGTGCTATGCACTTTTTCCTAAGAGTGTCATTTTCAATCTTGTTAATAAGATTATACGAAATTGACTTATTGGATTTTAAATTACTCTTAATAGAATTAAATTCCTTTTGAGTAAGACCAATGTTTTTAGCTTTTGTTTTTTTAAGAGACTTTGTAAGAGAACTCTTATTGGATTTATAACTCTTTGTTGCACCAGTATAAGCAGTTTTTGAAGCTGATAACTGGCTATTGTAGTTTTTAATAATCTGTTTATATAGACCTTCGATATCAGACGTACCGATTTTCTTTGTTGGATTAAATGTAAGATTACCTACCTTGGCATTCAGAATATCCATCTTTGTTCCAAGTTTTTCAATCTTATCAGAAGCACTATCAATCGGGTTGTTCGCTAAAGTCTCATATAAATCCTTTAACTGATCCGTAAGACTGGCGACCTGTTCCTTGCAAGCTTTTGCTTTCTCATAATAGGTCTGATAATCCTTTAATGCATTTTTCAGGTTTTCATTCTTAATAGAAGCGATACCTGTTCCATCAAGAGTACCTTCACGGATAAGTTTCTTGTAATGTTCAAGTGTCTTGGACGATACACCTTTGACCTTTTTTACATTCCTTCCGCTTGTCGTTGTAGAACCACTTATTCCACTAAAATGTGAACCAGATACAAAATCCTTACGAGATGAAAGCTTGGAAACTCTTACAGATGCGCCAGTATGAGGGGATTCAATAAACTTACCGTCTCCACCATAAATACCTACATGTGTGATGTTGTTCTTGCTTCCAAAGAATACTAAGTCACCAGCCTGTAAATCTTTCTTTGATGTAATTTTTGTCCCCATCTTAGCCTGGTCAGCCGCATGATGTGGTAAACTTACACCAAACTTCTTGTAAATCTGCTGAGTGAATCCAGAACAATCCGCACCACTTGTAAGACTTGCGCCACCCCAAACATATTTCAAACCAAGATAATTTGTAGCCTCATCATACAAAGAGTCCCCACCTGTAGAGGAAGATGAGGAAGTTGTCTTTTTGCTATTCTGTTTTTTCGCAGCCTTATTGGCATAAGACATATATTTCTTATATGCCTTTTCCTGTGCAGTAATAGCCTTTGTTGTAGCTTCGATTGCTTTTTTGGTTTGATTTTTCTTCTGACCGAATGTGAGAAGATCATCAATCTTGTCTTTAGCCTTAGATGCCTTGTCTGTAAGATTGTTAAGTTTAATCTCAATAAAATCAAATACCTCAGCAGCATCGGACTTTGTTTTTGATTTGGATTCCTTAGGAGGTTTATAACTTGATGAACCAGAAGGATTTACTTTCACTTGTGGTATATCTAACTTTGCACCAGCAGAAGTTGTTACACCATTTACAATGTCTTGAACTGCATTGTTAATGTTATTGCGCATTTCATCAGACATAATTGGATTGTCTGATAATCTTTGTTTTAATGCCGCAAGTTTATTTAAAGCCTCTGTGCCTGCACCAGCCATTTTAGCAAGAGTGTAAATATTTTGACAATCTGCATCAGTTACAATAGTAGTTTTGTTACAATACTGTTTTTCTAATGTGAAAGCTGAGAGTTTTTCCTTTTCCTGTTCTGTAATATCGCCAAGATTTTTAAGTTTAAGAATATCTGCAACTGTGGCATTTTGCAAATCTGTAGATGCATCGGCAGAAAGAAGTTTTTCAAATCTAAGTTCTTCTTCCTTTTTTGTCAAAGCTTCTGTTACAATTTGCTCGGCATTTTTAACGCCCATATCTTCAAGCTGAGTGATATAGTACTGTTTGTTTTCATCGGTAAGATTAGCAAGGAAATTGCCATCATTTACCCATTCAGTAGCAAGAGCATTGGCTGCTTTCTGGCATTGATCCATGCTAGATTCAGAACTACCCATTACCTCTTCAAACTTATCCCATGATTCGAGTCCTCTAACAGATACGTCAAATCCTGCTAAATCAGAAGCGGATGCAACTGTACCATTCTTCTTGTCAGCAAGCATATCAGACATCTTAGAAATCTGTGTAGACATAGAAGAGAGCTGCGTAGAAGCGTTTACAAGACCGTTAATTTTCCCAATAGCACTATCTGCTGAAATGCCGAGATTTTTGAAATATTCCGTTTTATCAAGTTCGCTAAATTTTTCGGCTGATAACTGTCCTGCTTCGGCTACTTCAAGAAGATCCTTTTTAAGAGTTTTTATTTCATCTTTATCTGTAGAATCAAGTGCAGTCCAAGCATCTTCAAATGATGTCGGAGAAATTGATGTCTCTTCTGATGCTGCATCAGTATGTGTCTTTGCATAATCTAACGCTTCTTGCATACTTTTTTTAGTTTGCTCACCAGAAAAATTAATAGTTGCCAAAACACTTAAATCATCATCAGAAAGTCCATCAATCCAATCAGAAATTTCTTTATCTTCAACAGTATGGCTTTCTTGTCCATTCTCTAATTGCAAAGTTTTCTGTGCATATTTATTTTTTAGTGTTTGTGCCTTTTCACCAGTGTCAAGTTTATCGAATGAGGCATTTACATCATTGATTGTATCGAGAAAATTTGAATACTCTTGATTTGCAAGTTTTACGCTATCATAATTTTGTTGAGAAGTAGTAGTGAATTTTCCGCCAGTATTTTCGAGATTATTATAAGAGTGTTCGCACTCAATAAGAATATCGCTCATTTTAGAAGCTCTAGTTCTTGCTTTTGTTTGTGCATCTGTCAAACCATTTAATTGTGCTGTATAATCTTCTGATGAAATAGAACCATCATCATAAGATTTATTTAATTTATCTATTTCTCCTTGTAGACGATTATATTCTGCAATAGCTCCTTCAAGTTCTTCTTTTGGCGTAACATTTAAAAGCTGATCATGTAGAACAACGCCTTCATAACTATCTACGTCACCACGAACGTAATTACTTTGTACTTTCTTATTAACAGTTTCATCAGCAGTTTTTGCACCATCTATAGCATTTAACTGAGCCTTTTCTCTTTCGATTTTAAGATTACGTTCCAACTCGTCATTTGTTTTTTGTAATCTTTCATATTCTTCTTGCTCGACAATACTTAAAGTTCCGTTATCTGCTAATTTCTGCAATTCTTCTAATCTTGTTTGACATGTGTCTAATTCTGACTCTAATGATTTAACAGACGATTGTGAATCCTCAAATTCTGAATTGTAATTCTTTAAGTCTTCTGTGCATTCTTCTAATGATTTTGAAAACTTTTCTTGTAAAGCAATTAGCCCAACGCTGACCGCAGCTATGCCAACAATCCACGTAACAGGATTGCTTGCCATTAATGCAATTCTAGCAGCTAATTCTTCTTTTAAGGAAGCAGTTAAAGCTTTTCTTCCAGCTATATTTTTTACGTTTTCTGCACTTTCAGCCTTTTTAGCTAATATTGTTTGGGCAATGGTAGCAGCTTCGCCTTCTCCACTTGCAATTGCCTCTAATCGTTCTGTGTTCCATTGTCCTTCTGAATATGCTCCTTGAAGTGTTGCTAATATTTCTTCTTTTTTCTGTGTAGACAAAGCAGCAGAAGAAGCCATTTGTTTTACTTCTTCAAGAGTTATTGCCTGTGTATTTTCAAGAAGTCCTGCGGATGTTAAAATTTGTTGTTTCTGTGCGTCATTAAGAGCAGTTGCCGATAATGCAGCTTGCGCTTGGGATAAATTCAATCCGTCAATAGATGCTTTGTATTGTTCAATAGCAACATTACTTAATGCTTCTCCATTTGCAATCGTTGAACCAGTGTTAAATTGAGTTACATTTTTCAAACTTTCCATTGCTAAAGCAACATTGTTAATATCACTTAATAATGTTTTGAATGTCATACTATATTATTTGAGTTGTTTGAGGACTCGTTTTTAATTATTGCTTGATATGTTTAGTTTGAAAATGTTATAATAAATGCATTAAAATATTGGAGGGTTGTATGAAAAAGATAATAATAGTTCTATTATGTATATGTTGTTTATGTGGATGTTCTCGAAAAAATATGTCGCTAGAGAATAACGATTTTGTTCTATCTGATACAAATACAACCACAAAAGATATTATGGTAGGAAGTACATCAGAAGAATTTAAAAACGCATATTCAGATTTTGTAAAAACTATTGGAGTAATGTATTCTGATGATAATTCAATAAATGAAAGTACAATTGACAAGATAAATTATAATAAATCATGTAGAGTATATTTGTCTGCAATTTGTATTGATAATAATTGTATGTCTACAAATGATTTTATAAAACAGAATAAAATAAAAAACGGCATTGATAATTGGTTTTCTGAAAATACAGATTATCTTGATAGCCATACTGCAATTTATAAATGTTTAATATTTACTTTTGAGAATGGCAACGTTTATAATATTGAATCCTATGAGAAAAATTATAATGATGAAACCACCTAAACAAATGTTCAGACTATACCTGTATAATAATTAGTGGTAAAATATTCCTATCAAATAAATGTACAAGGGAGGAATTTTACTATGAATTTTACAATTAAACCACCAGAAGGATGCAAAGTCGAAGATATAAAAATTGAATCAAAGATGACGAATAATACGATTGAAACAAAATTAACATATCCTAACGGCTTTACGCTCACTTCTATTATCAATGAAAATGGTCAAGTTGTAACGCCTAGTGGCAACTTAATAGATTTAGGAAATGGAGTTTTCCAAATTCCGAATTAAAAGTTACAGTTCCATTTTTTGAAACTATTAATGAATTACTGCCGTGATGAACTTCTAATTTGATTTCATCATTGGCAGTAGTTTTTTTATTATTCATAATTTATTTTCCACCTTTCGTACTAATTTAGGTTATTCCGTCAAAGAGTGGTAGGATAGAAGAGTAGTGAGAAATTGCTGTATAATAAAAGACACCTTAGTTGGTGTCTTTATTTGTATTCAACATATCAATTATTCCGTCTATATCTGGTGTCATAAAATGTTTATTACCAGATTCATATTGTTTTAAATATTTCTGACAAGATTTTATTATATCTGATTCGTTATCATCAATTATTTTCTTTACCAATATATCAAATGATTCACTTATCAAATAAGATTGTACATACCTGTCATCAATTGGAAACAATTTAATATAATGTATTCCATGCGAATGACGAGGTTTTGTTTTGGGATTTGGCGGCAATGAAAAATATTGATCTTTTGGCGTTTTGGGTGATATATTTGAACGAAGGGGTACAACAAACTTATGATATTGTTCTTTGTACTTCAGTTTTACAATTAAAACACTTGGACGACCATCTTCATTAAACATAAGTTCCTTATGTACGTTATTTTCTCTACACTTATTGAAAAATTCATTAGATATTTTAACTAATCTCATCTTTTGCTCCTATAAAGAAAGAGCCATCTCTGGCTCTTTCTAACTTACAATTGGATAATATTCTAATTTTACATCCCGTTATCCACGGAGATACACTTACAATTGAATGATATTCTAAATTTAAGTCCCGTCATTCACGGAGACAAACATACAGTTGAGTAATATTCTTGCCGTTACTCACGACTTGCTAGAAACCATCTCTGATTTCTTACTTATATTATACACAATTATAAGAAAAAGAGTAGTAGTAATGTTGCACAAGAATTTCAAGGTATATACAAGCATTTTCAATAATGATTACAAGGTCATTCAATGAGTTTGCAAAGGTTAATATAATATATGAAAGAAGAGTAGCCAATCGACTACTCTTTATCTTTTATCCAATTTCCTTTATAGCATCTTTAAAGAACTGCAATCGTCCATTTACCATATCGCTATTAGATGTACCATTAGAGCAGTATTGCAAATAATCCAAGTTCGTATCATATGATGCTAAAAATTCGTTCAACCATTCCATATATTTAGAAGTAGATTTAGAATCTCTAACCATACGATACATTCCATAAATGCACATTGGAATTGTACTTGCTTTTATTTTTACATCTTCTGAAAGTTCTTCATTCAACTTATCTAATGCTTTGCGCAGATTTTCAATTTTCTTTTCTGCAAATTGTTTTTCATTTGGATCTGCAATCTTATCATTATAATACATAATAAATTTATTCATATCTGCATCTCTAAATGAAGTAAAATTGTTTTTATCTGTCTTTTCTGCAAGCATTAAACATTGAATAACAATATCTCTGTCAAGATTCTTTTTAAACTGGGCAGGAGATAAAACCTTTTCAAAGAACGGATGATCAGCAATAGAGTAAATAATTTCTCTAACTTCATTACTTTCAATAGCGCTTCTTTTCTGTCCGTTTGAAAGTTGGTGTCCCATATTTATTCTTTCAAAAATATCAACAATTTCTTCTTCGGTTGCATCTGTCATTGTTATAATAGAAATATCTCTGTCATTAAATCTTGACTGAACAGCTTCGTCAAGCTTAGAAAATTTCTTTCCTGCGATTTCGTATTCAGTCCCATCAATTGTTAATGGTTTTAAATTCTTTGATAATTTAAATTCGTCATTAGCAAAGGCTGCGATTGTAGTAAAACGTTGCTTAAAATCAACGACATCAATTTCTTTTGTGTCGCTATGTTTATTTACAAGTGCAGGATACAAAGGATAGTTCCTTAAAAGAGTATCTATAAATAGTGATTTTTCTTTTGATTTCCAAATACCAGCCCTACGTTGAATTGGTAAATCAAAATTATACTTTCCTTTATTGATTTCGCCTACCAATGAACGCAAACTTTTAGGACTTGTTTTTATATCTTCCATATGTGTTACCTCCTTCAAAAATGAAAAATTTTCATATTTTGAAGATAGCACAGATGAGATTTTTTGTAAAGTTTTTTGAAAAATTTTGATTATTTTTCGTATTACATAAATCGACAAAAATCAAGATTTACTTGGAATATATGTTCTCTCTACCAGAATATTCCAATATGATGTATAATACACTTACAGCGTTATTGAAGTGTAGTCACTTCCATTTTTAACGGTGATACTCAAACAGTCACCAACCTATAGTATGACATTCAAAACAATGACAACAATAGGAGGTGGCTATCATGGATGTAATTAAATATACTGTTGAGTGTGACTCTTTATATAATGTAGTTGCTTTCTTTATGATATGTACTCTACTTGGATTCATAGCATGGCTTTCGTATAAAGCTGTGTTGGCTCTCTTCGGGCTAATCCGATACATAGTAAATAAAGTTACAAAATATAAAGATGTACATGCAAAAGCTCAGTGCAAAGATGCTTCATTAGAAATTGAATTGCATGAGCGAAATAATTTAGGGACTGAATAGAGCAGTTCCTATTTTATTATTCTCTATTTACATTTCCACAAACAAAGAATATAATTTAATTGTTACAGTTGTGAAATTGCAACCGACTATTATTTTTTTGAATTCGGCATCGTATTACGGTGTCGTTTTCTATGTTCCATCTTATCTACCTCTAGGAACTGAGAGGTCAAACTGTGTAAAAGTAGAAGATAAGTTTCCACTAAATAATATACCGTTACACATCGGCATAGCATCGAATGTATATTCTTTCGACAGCGTTTCAGCTAATCGACTGTAGCCATTTCATTACAGTGAGGGTTCATCATTCCACAAATGAGTAGAAGAGAGGCTTCCCTGCGGATCTCATTTAGATATATCATATGATATATGGCACAAGATTCCCCGTCATGGTATTATTTCCCATGAGTCTATTCAGACCATATCGACCTACATACAAATGAGTATGTATTTTATTTATTATTATGTATTTCATAATAGGTACAGAATCCTTGTATGCTTTGCCCATATAGGTTAAACTGTACAGTCGGCACATTCAAACAATAAAACAAATGATATTATTGGAATGAAACTTGCTAATATAATTCCATTCACCGACATTTTTAATTCCTGCGAATATTCCTGCCCCTAATCCAATAGAGCCAAGAATACCCAATTTATCAATTACAAAACCAATTCCTTCAGACAATTTAGTTAAACTATCAACAATAGTACCTAGATCTCCACGATCGACCATTTGCTGAATTGTACCAACCCAAGTTTCCTTGAGTGCATTGATACGGTACTCTAAAGATTGCTCAATGGTTTCCATTTCCTTGTCGCTTGATCCTGCACTTTCATCCATTGCTTCAATAGCAGCACGAACTTGATCAAAATTCTGGATGATGGCAGCACCTGCATTTCACATATGTTCAATGAAGTACGCAACACTTCATCAGATATTGATATAAAACAAATAGGTGATTAGGCTATTTGTTCAGTATATAAACCGTTATTCATTTCTTCACAAAATTTATTCCATTGTTCGATAGTATTTCCACCTGAACCGTATATGTTATGGAATAAATCATGAATATCTTTTCTTACACACACTCCTAATGGATATTTTGAATGTATGTCATTAAATATAGATAAAAAATAATCCAATTCTTCTTTTGTATAATCTTCAATTTTTGTGGATTTTAAAAGGTTCTCATTATCAAGAATTTCATAAACTTCTTTTAAGATAGTATTGAAACCATAGATGTGATGTATTGCAAAATTTTTACTTCCTGTAAATATACATTTATATTCACAAGCTTTCATAGAATCATTTTTCCATTGCTGAATATGTCCTCTAAAGAATTTATCAAGACTAGGATAATTACTATAATCTTTCTTTATTCTATAAAACCCTAATTTATTTCTCTGTGCCATAATTCCAGCAGGACTTTTATTCAAAATTTTTGCAATCTGTGTATCGTTCATTTTTAAACAATTATTTTTAATAAATTCTATTTGTTCATCAGAATATTTTTCATTAAGATATTGTTTACTTTTTACTCCTAAGACTCTTGCATGATTTTTAATCGCTTCTTCTGTTCTATTTGGTAATAAAGAACATACTATTTGAAAATCTTCAGTTGAATAATTTTTAATTAAAATTTCATTTTCTTCTTTTGACCAAAATGGATCTAAACCATATCCTAATCTCTGAGCTTTGCATCTTATTGAGCCAATACTGTGTCTTTTATTTAACATTTCATATAATTCTTCATTGTCTATTTTACCATAATATTGCTCTAATACCTTCAGTTCATCATCTAGCCACGTACCATAACCAGGAATGTTAAGCGAAGATGCTTTTGTAAAAATTGTTTGCTCATCAGCATGTCTTGGAAGACGTTGTATAATTTTGTCGATTGGTTCTATAGTGTAATATTCTCTTAAAATATTCACTTCTTCGTCCGTCCATCTAACAGTTTGCTCAATATAAACATTAGCATTTCTTAAGGCATTTATAATTGTTGTATCACTTCTATTATGTTTAATAGACATTTCTTTTGGGGTAAGTCCGTTTTTATATTCTTTAATATATGTATTTAATTCTTCTTGACCAACAAATTCATATTTTTTGAAATAGAGATTGTTATTTTTTAATCTAGTCATAAGTTTTGCAATTCCAACACCATATTCTTTTGCGAGGTATTTTAATTGTTCACCATTTTTATATCTATTAGATATATCGACTAATTGTTCATAAGATAATTCAATTTCTCTATCAACAATCTTACCTTCCGCTACGAGTTTCTTTTTTAATTTTGTAAAATCAATATGATATTTTTTAGCAATATCTTTATTAAACATTCCATTATTATAATCTTCAATTATCAATGGTAAATTTTCTTCTGTAATATTTGATTTTCTTGGCATTTTACCTTCTCCTGTTATTTGTTGTAATCAATTCCTCAATTTTTTTCGCATACTAAAAAAGAAGTCTAACGATTCTTGTAAATCATCTGACTTCTTAAATAACCATGTTTCTTTTCCATTTATATATTCACTCTGTTTATCAAATCCAAGTGAATATAAATATTTTGATAAACGTGTATTATTCACACGAAAATATTCACTCATTCCTTTTGTTCCAATCTTCGGTAATCAACCGATTAATTTCTTTATATCAATATCATCTCTATCTTTCGATAGAAGGTCAGACTATTTCTTACTCACACTCTAAATAAAAGAGTAGCAAGCACACCGTTTCGAGTGCCATTTGCGGTTTGCACCCTACATTAAGGCTTTCGCCTCCTCATAAGAGGATAGTCGTTTGACACATTCCTATTCGGAACTTTGCGACCAAGCTACCATTCCCAATTTATATAAAATACTTAATTTATCCAAAATACTTTCAACATACTCTTCATATTTACTCGTTTTACTACACCCACAAGAACGAGTTTTCCCTCTTATTAAATTTCCTGAACGAACTATAATTTTATTACCACAATCACATTCACATAACCATCCGACATTACCATTAGAATATCTTTTATCAGTTAATTCAATGACAGTTAAGTGTCCAAATTGTTTTCCAATTAAATTCTTTTCATGATTTAACCTACCAAGCATTATTACTTGCAATTCTCTTTTGAAGAATAGCATACCTCTCAAGAGAAGTCGTAAGTTCGTTCCAAATCTGTTTTTCTCGCTCAAGTTTCTTTGCGTTATCTGCTTTTGCATCATATACTGTTTCACTCGCATCTAAAACTTGTGGTGTACTATTCTCACCAAGATAATAAGAACTGCCATTTTTTAATGTTGCCTTATACGAAATATTTGGCGCACCATCGGCAGTTTGCTTAGTGGTCTTAACTATCTTTGTAATTTGTTCTGCCTGTTCACGAAGTATTCCAAACTTGGCAATTATATCATCAAACCCCTCTGTATTAGGAGTAAAACTGATATTATCAAGTGCCTTGTCAGTCGCCACAGCTTCTTGCTGTACTTTTTGTTCAGATTTTGCAACCTGTTCTAAGTTTTCAGAAGTCTTAGGAAATGCGTCTTTCTTTCCAGAAATATTCGTTTTCTGTCCATTAACTTTTGCTTGTGCTTTAGCAACACCTTCAAGAGCAGAAACAGCTTTCTTACTCTCATTAGTTATGTTCTCCACCTGTTTAACAGCACCACTTGTATTGCCACCCATATTGCTCATGTTTTTATTAACATTGAGAATATTCTGACTCAGTTCAGAAAGCGATTTGTCAATGTTTTGAATAGAAGAGAGTAGTGTATTCGTACCAGAATCATCTATTTTGCCAAAAGCTTTACTTAAACTCTGCACTTCTGAAACAACACTTGATAACTCTTTTGATAAATTCTCAAACTGTTTAAAATCACCTGTTCCTTTACTAAGAGAATCAAGCATTTTATCAAGTTTTTGAATGGCACTTTCTAATGTCTTTGTGTCTATATCTAATTTTACTTTTCGATCTTTATTGGTGAAATTATTAATTTCTCCTTCAGCAACTTTAATTCGTTTTTTTAAATCTTCAATGTCAATACGAATTTGAGCTTGCCAATTTGCTATTCCTGACATAAATTACCTCCTATCCAAATAATATTTTCTTTGCTCTATTATCTATAATTTGTTGCACACGACCTCCAAATCCACTTTGAAAGTCTCTATCGACTCTATCAAACGGAGGTATACTTTGATGCATCATCCAACGACCATGACCATGTTCACCGTTCATAAACATATAATCGAATGCAGTATTTGCTTGTAATGATTGTTTTTCATACGTTGGATATGGCGGTCTACTAAAACCTGGATAATTATTCATTCTCGAAGAATCAACCTGTAATGTTAAAATATTGCCATTTACCGATGTATAGGCGGAATTATATACATTCATAAAATTTTGAGTTCTTGTATATTCTATTGGTGAATAATCGTAGTACCAATCTATTAAAGAATCATATATAGATTCTTTAAATAATTTATTGATTTCAGGCACAACTTCTTTTGCCAATTGTTTCTCTGTATGTTTTATATCTTTCAAAATCATTGATGCTAAATCACCTTTTGCCAATTTCATCACCTCCAAATTTTCACTATGATTTCACTATTTTTACACTAAAATAGGAGAGTAGCATTACCACTCTCCATAAGAAAAACTCCATACGCTTTGACACGTATAGAGCCTAAATATTACATATTTTTTATATTTACCAAACAATCTGAAAATGTGTATCAGATTCCATTATTGTATAACCATACTCTTTCAAAATTTCAACCGTTTCGTCACTAATAAAACCATTTATCACAACCGTACATTTACCATCATGGATAGCATCATCAATATAGTAATTAATCTCGTTAATAGTTATCTGCAACTTTGAACGACTTTCTTCTGTGATTTTTCTAGCTTCTGTTGCTGAAATCATAATATTTTATCTCCTTTATTTTCGCAAGAAATTTGAATTTCAATTATTTATCCCAGTCTCTATACCCATAATATTCTTCAAGAGATTTACTTGTCATAGTAGCCATTTCACATTTTGTACCTAATAATTCCTCAAGTACAAATGGGAGTTCATCAATTAAAACATGTTCTGGTTTCTTATCAATTTTATCGCACCAAAAATCATCATCTAAAAATTCTGCAACTGTATAAACAGTTATTTTCTTATTTGTGATTTTTTCTGCACGTCTTTCAATATCTCTCTTCATAGTTCTACACAACGTAATAATTGGATAACCTGTTTTAACAGCTTCAATAATAATATTTGTTGTCTTACCACAACCTCTTGGTAAATTCATAATTTCCATACTTATACCTCTTTAAGATTTGCGGTACTGCTAAGTTTATAATCATCAAGAATCTTTCTCAACTCATCATTGGATAAACTATCAATTTTCTTATTCACAACATTAACAAGTGGTTTGATAGTAGCGTTTGCTAAATCAGACATCCTTCCAATCTGTTTACTAATAAACGCTTGAGTGGTTGTCTCATTAAACTGAGTGTCTGACTGTTTCATTGTTAAAATTGTCTTGAACTCACTTAATTCACTCATAGGGATAAGTGGATCAGCTTTATCAGAACCAACCATTAAAATATCAAGTAAGCCAGATGATTTGAGTGCATCATATCCATTAATAAAGCCTTTATCATCCTCGTCAATTTCAAGGTCAGTATATAATTCAATCACCGCACGACAAAACTGCATATACTGAGCGACAGAATTTACTCTGATTTTATCTGTTTTACGATATTTTGTTTTACCATTATCATCATAAGATTCCTGCTCAAATGTTGTCTTATCTACGATCAACTGAGCATAGGCATCTTTTTTAATGATTGATACATATGGAGTGATTTTGATTTTACTTAATAACTGTTCCTTTAATGTGTTATTTGCCATGTTGTTATACTTTTCTACAAACTCTAAAAGCTTCATATTCCTTTTATCTCCTTTATTTTTTACTTTTCTTCGCTTCTCTGCGAAGTTTCTTTAAAGTGTCATATTCTACCCAACCACCATATTTAAGATTTCTGCAAATAAACGTAAGGTTGGTTTCTGGGTACTTAGCCCACATCATTTTTCTTTTTAAAAGTGACATACTATCTGGATTGCCCTTCACATCAAAAACCTGCAAAGTTCCATCAGACCAGACAACATTAAAATCACTTCTATATTTAATAGGTAAAATTGTCTTACCATTATATTTAAATTTATCTTGAAGAACATATTCCACTTGGCGTTCATATGATAGTATTTCTCCACTTTTCATCTTAGGTTCTATATATTCTTGTAAAAATCTAAGCTCAGTAAGACTGTCATAAGTTACACCTTTATATGTTCGATTTTTCTTACCTTGTTCTGAAATATCTACATGATATTTCG
>ENA-ORSB01002401-ORSB01002401.1-human-gut-metagenome-genome-assembly--contig:-NODE-2401-length-15026-cov-4.616659_pt1 | contig 15026 bp, 14 predicted proteins | sample MGYA00242180_ERZ509144 | MGnify/ENA primary metagenome ERZ509144 (study PRJEB26280, sample SAMEA2338661) | human gut metagenome | biome: human gut; feature: human-associated habitat; material: faeces...
TTCGATTTCGTTCTTATTGACTACCTGTGCTATTGACTTTGCTTAATTGGTCTACAATTGTGTTGGTTCTGAGAAGCTCACACATAGATGAAGCCGGAATTTTGCAAGCCAGCAAGCAATCCCGGCTTTACTCTTATATATTTCCCAAATTCTTTGACCGCCGGTATTCCAGCGGAGAAAGACAAAACTGCTTTTTGAACACGGCTGCAAATTTTCCTTGATTAGAGTAACCGACCTGTTCGGATATTTCGGCAATCGGACGCTTTGTGTCCGAAAGAAGCCTTGCGGCTTCGTTCATACGGATTTCCCGCAGCCAGGTGGATATATTCTGTCCATATACGCCTCTAAAATAATTTTTCAGGCTGGTTTCACTGACCGAAAATCGTTCTGCAATCTGTCTTACAGGGATGTGCTGACGAAGGTCATCAGAAAGGATTTGTGCCGCCCTTTTTGCAATTTCAACCTGCGTTTCCGTGTAGAAGCCGCAGGTTTTCGGAGGCCGGATTTCCATGTTAAGAAGCCGGTGGAGAAGTTCAAGCGTATAGATTTGCAAATGGAAGGCAGAGGGTCTTTCGGATAGCCGCCAGAGTTTTTGAAATATATTTTCCAGCTCGCTGTCCGCTTCGTTGATATATGTCTTATGGTTGCCACAATAACTTTTTTCCAGCGTAGGGAGGTCAAGTGAAAAAGATTTCAAAAGTTCACCGCAGGACTGTAAAAGAAGTGACAGGTCAAAATATATTTTTATCCCCTGATACTGCTTCGTAGGAAAGATATATTCTTTCTGTGCGGTCTGTTCACTGACACAAAAATCATTTTCCTTCAGGTAAATGTAGGAGCCGTCATCCAGAAGCAATTCACTTCTGCCTGAAACGCAATAGTTAATCAGCAAAGGCTTTAGATTTGAATTTTCATCCGATTCCGGCCATACGGGAGCATTTACAAAAATAAAAGCCAAAGTCAGCCCCGGAAAGAGCGTATGGAATGTCATGCGTCCCTTGCCATCTGCCCGATCCAAAAGCAATGTGCTGCTATTTGGACTGTTTTTCAAGGTCACACCAGAAACAGCATCGCTGTTTTCTAAAATGTTGTATATCATGTTACGCAACTGCTTCGCCCCTTTCATCACGCAAAATCGTTGATATTATTATACCTGCGAGAAAACTCCCGGTCAATGGATATTCTGGCAGAGCGAAAAAACTCCTTGCTATACGGGCTTAAAATACCGATATGTGCATAGAAGCACAGCTGAATTTATGCTATTATCATTAGGGTTGGTTGGCGAGAACTAACCAAGACGAAAGTAATCATGTTAGGAGGTTTCGCAATGAACAACAAATTGCAAGGAAAGGATCTCATCAATATCGGTATTTTCACGGCGATTTATTTTATCGTCATTTTCGCTGCGGCGTCCATCGGTTTTATCCCGATTTTCATTCCGCTTATCAGCGTGATCGTGCCGCTTGTCGGCGGTATTCCGATGATGTTGTTCTTCTCCAAAATTAAGAAATTCGGTATGCTTACCATCTGCGGAGTGCTGCTGGGTATCATTATGCTGCTGACCGGCATGGGCTGGTGGTGCATCCCTACCGGGCTGATCTTCGGGCTGATTTCCGATTTTATGATGAAAGCCTGTGACTACAAAAATGCCAAGCGCGAAGTGTTGATTCACGGCGTTTTTTCCATGTGGGTAATCGGCGCCTTTATTCCCATCGTTGTGACGCGTGACGCTTACTACCAGAACCTGCTCCCCGGCTACGGCCAGGAATATGCCGATACGCTTATGGCTTATATGCCCGACTGGATTTTGCCGGTATTGCTTATCGCCGCTTTCGTCAGCGGTCTTGTCGGCGGTCTGATTGGACGGAAGATTTTCAAAAAGCATTTTGAGCGGGCAGGAATTGTATAATGAGCCGCGAACTTCTTGCAAGTCAAAAAAACAATAGCGGAATTTTATTAGACCCCCGGACAAAACTGGCGGTACTGATTACCATAGCTGTCTTTATTTTAGGCGGTTCGTATGAAGGTATCATGCAGTATTACATCATCGTGTTGGCGGCGATCCCGCTGTTACTTTTGTCAGCGGCCAGAAAATGGAAAGGCGCTGTTCTCTATATCCTGATTTTTGGAGGCAGTCTGTGCCTGGAAATGTTCGGTCTGTCCCGACTGACCGGCGTAGCAAACTACATCGCGGTAGCCGTCGTTGGTATTCTTCTGCGGTTCACCCCCAGCGTGGTCATGGGATATTTCGTGGTAACGACAACCACGGTCAGCGAATTTGTTGCGGCGATGGAACGGCTCCACCTGCCGCAGCAGATCACCATTCCTATGTCCGTGATGTTTCGCTTCTTTCCCACGGTTGCGGAAGAATGGAGCGCTATTGGGGACGCCATGCGGATGCGTGGCGTCCGCTTTGGTGGTGGAAAAGTCGGTGCGATTTTAGAGTATCGGATTGTCCCCATGATGATCTGCTCCGTCAAAATCGGAGAGGAACTGTCCCAGGCAGCCCTTACGCGGGGATTGGGAGGCCCTGTAAAACGGACGAATATCTGTAAGCTGGGTTTTCATGTGCAGGATGTTATTTTCCTGCTGATCTGTCTGGGAGCATTTGCAGCGCAAATCTATGTGCTTGCCGCAAGGGGGTGAAGGAAATGATTGAATGTCAAGATGTGTCCTTTTCTTATCCTGCCAGTACCCTTCCCGACAGTGAGAGGCAGGCCGGTAGCGCTTTGAAACATATTTCCTGCACTATTGAGGACGGTTCTTTTGTCCTGCTCTGCGGGACTTCCGGCTGTGGGAAAACAACCATGACCCGGTTGTTTAACGGCTTGATCCCTCATTACCATGAGGGGACTTATACCGGCTCCGTCTATCTGGATGGAAAGGATACCCGTGACCTGTCACTGTTTGATATTTCTCTGAAAGTCGGTTCTGTATTTCAAAATCCGCGTTCTCAGTTTTTCAATGTGGACACGACCAGCGAACTGGCTTTCGGCCCAGAGAATCACGGCATAGCGGAAGATCTTGTGCGTGACCGTGTAAAGCGTGTAGCTGCACAGCTAAAGTTGGAGCCGCTGCTTGATAGAAGTATTTTTTCTTTGTCCGGCGGTGAAAAGCAAAAAATCGCCTGCGGATCGGCTGCGGCGATTGACCCAGATGTTTATGTGCTTGATGAACCATCATCCAACCTTGACGCATACGCTATCGCTGATTTCCGGCAGCTTCTCTTTACTTTGAAATCGCAGGGAAAGACCATCATAATCTCTGAACACCGGCTGTATTATCTGTCCGGCCTCTTTGACCGTGTCCTGTACCTGAAAGATGGAGAAATCGAAGGTGATTATACAGCAGAGGAATTTTGCGGCCTGTCGGCAAAACAACGCGATGATATGGGATTGCGCCCTCTTGACCTTGCGAGGCTTTCAGAGATTGAAGGCCCGCCGCAGAGAATGAACGAGGCGGTTTGGACGATAAAGAATGTATCCTTCGCCTATAAGCATGAGCCGGAAACCTTGCATATAACGGAAACCTCTTTCCCATCCGGCAGCGCCACGGCTATCATCGGACATAATGGTGCGGGAAAATCCACCTTTGCCCGGTGCCTCTGCGGGTTGGAAAAGCATTTCAAAGGATCGGTGCAGGATCAGAGCAAGAACTATTCCAGAAAAGAACGATTGAAACTCTGCTATATGGTCATGCAGGATGTAAACCACCAGCTCTTTACTGAAAGTGTTCTGGATGAAATTCTGCTCAGTATGAGAACTGAAGATAAGCAGAGGGCAAGAGAAATCTTGCAGGAGATGGACTTGCTTTCCTTTGAGGACTGCCACCCGATGGGGCTGTCCGGCGGTCAAAAGCAGCGTGTGGCGGTTGCCTCTGCGATTGCTTCGGGACGGCCTCTGATTTTATTTGATGAACCGACCAGCGGCCTTGACCTATTTCACATGAGGCAGGTCGCTAATGTTGTCAATCAGGTGGCAAGTGCCGGAAGAACCGCACTTGTGGTAACGCATGACCCAGAATTTATTCTACGCTGCTGCAATTATGTCCTTCACTTAGAAAACGGGCAAATTCAGGAAAGTTATTCCATAGAGGACAGCGATGGCCGAAAACGCCTGCTAAAGTTTTTCCTGAGTGATATGAAGAAGGAGGTGTCCACAGAATGAAGGAGGAAAAGAAAGAGTCGCCCATAGGCATCTTATGGGGATGGGGCAAGCCCTATCACGGGAAATTCATCGGCAGTATTATCCTTGCGGTATTAGGCGTGGCCTGCCAGATGGTGCCCTATTTCTGCGTGGCGCATATTGTCACAATGATGTTGTCTGGGGAACAGAATTTTTCCCGCTATGTGACCGCTGGTATTATTGCACTGTGCGGCTACTTTGGGAAGGTGCTGTTTTCCTGTCTTTCTACAACGATTTCCCACACAGCGACCTATTACACGCTGCGTGATCTGCGGGAGAATATCACCGCAAAGCTGGCTCGCGTCCCGATGGGGACGATTTTAGATACTCCGTCCGGCCAGTATAAAACGACGATTGTTGACCGGGTGGAAGGCATGGAATCGACCTTCGCACACCTGATCCCGGAAATGACCGCAAATGTGCTGGTGCCGATTGTGATCGCCGTGTACCTGTTCCTTTTGGACTGGCGTATGGCGCTTTTGTCCCTTGTCACTCTCGTGGTGGGCCTTGTGGTTATGTCCGCCGGTATGAAAAACTATCCCGTCAAGTGGGAGGGTGCTGTCAAGGCAGGCAAGCAGATGACAGACGCCATCGTGGAATATATCGGAGGCATTGAGGTGGTGAAAGCGTTCAGCCAGTCCGCCGGTTCCTACAAAAAATATTCTGACGCGGTGAATTATAACGCCAACTACTATGTGGACTGGATGCGGGAAAACCAGAAAACCATGAGCGCCTACAACGCCATCCTGCCCTCAGTGCTGATTTGCGTGCTGCCCTGCGGTTTTGCATTCTGGCTCTCCGGCAGTCTGGAGCTTTCCACCTTCCTGTCCATTGTGATTTTCTCGCTGGGGCTGATTGGGCCGATTATTGCGGCCTTTACCTTTACGGACGATTTGGCTGTACTGGGGACAAATGTGGAAGAAATCAGCCAGCTTCTGAACGCCGAAGAACTGAACCATAAAGAAACGCCGATCAAGCTGGAAAATACCGGCATTTCTCTTAGGTCTGTGTCGTTTTCCTATGACGGGACAACAGAGGTTTTGCATGATGTGAATCTCACCATCCACCCCGGAACCATGACCGCCCTTGTAGGGCCGTCCGGCTCCGGCAAGTCTACGGTGGCGAAGCTGATTGCCGGGTATTGGGATGTTACATCCGGCAGCATTACCCTCGGCGGCCATGAGCTGAAGGATATGCCGCTGTCTGAAATTGCAGACCAGATTTCCTATGTATCTCAGGACAACTACCTGTTTAACCGCAGTATCCGGGAGAATATCCGCATGGGAAGACCCAGTGCCACGGACGCAGAGGTGGAGCAGGCAGCCAAACAAAGCGGCTGCGACGCCTTTATCCGCAAGCTGGATAATGGCTATGATACGGTTGTCGGCAGCGCCGGTTCCCATCTTTCCGGCGGTGAACGCCAGCGGATTGCCATCGCCCGCGCCATGCTGAAAAATGCGCCGGTTGTCATTTTGGACGAGGCAACTGCCTATATCGACCCAGAGAATGAGGCGCTGGTGCAGAAAGCCATTTCCACTTTAACTGTCGGCAAGACCCTGATTGTGATCGCACACCGGCTGTCTACCATTGTTGGCGCAGATAACATCGTTGTGGTGAAGGATGGAACCATCCACGCACAGGGTACGCATGAGAAGCTGCTGGAAACCTGCCCCCTCTACCGGGATATGTGGCAGGCGCACATCGGCGCGAAAGACCAGATGTAAGGGGGTGTTGTCAGATGTATGGAACATTGAAAAAAATCTTTGCTTTTGCAGGCAGCAAAAAGGGGCTTCTAAAAAAATCCCTGTTATTCTCATTCCTGTCCGGGCTGTTTTCAGCCATGCAGTTTGCCGCCCTCTTTGTAGTGATCGGCGCGCTGGTATCTGACAACCGGGACGGAAAGTTTATCTGGCTTTCGCTGGGAATTATGGCCGTTTCCCTCATTGGGCGTATCATCACGACCTATTTTTCCACGATGGAGCAGACGGAAACCGGCTATTGCATGGTGGCGGAAAAGCGTATCCACATCGGAGATCGGCTGCGCTACATCCCGATGGGCTACTTCAACAAGAATAGTATCGGGAATATTACCGCCATTGTCACAACAACTTTGGGCGATGTAGAGAACTCAGCAGCCCGTGTCCTGGTGTCAGTGCTGGGCGGCTTTTTCAACTCGGTTGCCCTCGTCATTGTCCTGTTGGTATTTGACTGGCGGATCGGTCTTGTGGCCGCTGCCGGTGTCCTGATTTACCTTGCGGCGGCGGAACTGGCTCTTCGCAAATCTGCCGCGCTCAGCGGGGTGCGTCAGCACACACAGGAGTCCCTTGTAGAGTCCGTGTTGGAGTACATTCAGGGCATGGGGATTGTTAAAGCATTTGGTCTTGAACGGGACAGCACGCAGTCTATTGGCAGTGCAATTAAGGCGAGCTGCCGGGACAACCTGAAACTGACAAAGGCCAGTGTTCCCTATGACGCCATCAAACAGGTCGTTGTCCGGGTGTTCAGCGTCCTGCTGCTTTTGGCCTCGGTTTGGTTCTGGCTGGACGGCTCTCTGCCGCTGGCCTATGGCCTGATTTTGGTAATTGCTTCTTTCATGGTGTTCAACGATTTGGAGAACGCCGGGAATATGGCCTCTCTGCTGCAAATGCTGGCGGCCTCGATGGATACGGCAAACTCCATTGATGACACGCCGGTGATGGACGAGAAAGGCGCTGACATTACGCCGAAGTCCAGCGAGATCGTGTTTGACAAGGTGGATTTTTCCTACGCAGACCGCAAGATATTAGATCAGGTCAGCTTTACCATTCCCGAAAAAACGACTACGGCCATTGTCGGCCCTTCCGGGGCAGGAAAGACAACGATGTGCAACCTGATTGCCCGTTTTTGGGATGTGAATGCCGGGAAGATTACCATAGGCGGTACGGATGTACGAGATTTTAAGCTGGACAGCCTGATGAAGAATATCTCGATGGTGTTCCAGAGCGTATACCTCTTTGCAGATACGATTGAGAACAATATCAAGTTTGGCTGCCCGGACGCCACCCATGAGCAGGTGGTTGAGGCGGCGAAGAAGGCTTGCTGCCATGACTTTATTTCTGCCCTGCCGGATGGCTATGACACTGTGATTGGCGAGGGCGGCGGCACTCTGTCTGGCGGCGAGAAACAGCGGATTTCCATCGCCCGCGCCATGCTGAAGGACGCACCTATCATCATTTTGGACGAGGCAACAAGCAGCGTTGACCCGGAGAATGAGGATGAATTGCAGCGGGCTATCGAGGCATTGACCCATGACAAGACCATCATCATGATTGCCCACCGTCTGAAAACCGTCCGCAACGCCGATCAGATCCTTGTACTGGACAACGCTCATATCGTCCAGCGCGGCACTCATGCGGAGCTGATCCAGCAAAAGGGCCTGTATGCCGATTTTGTATCGGCCAGACAGGAGGCCATCGGCTGGAAGCTGGCTCAGTAAAGGAGGTTCAGATGAAACTTCATGCGTCCGGGGAGGACTACCTGGAAACCATCCTTGTTCTCCAAAAGAAACGCGGTATGGTGCGCTCCGTAGATGTGGCCCGGCACATGGAGGTGTCAAAGCCCAGCGTGTGCCATGCGGTGGCTACCTTGCGAGACGGCGGCTTTCTCACAATGGATGAAGATTACTTTCTCCATCTGACCGATATGGGTCGCGAAGTTGCTGAGAAAATTTACGAGCGGCACCAGTTTTTTACGATGCAGTTGATCACTGCGGGCGTAGACCCGGAAATCGCCGAATACGAAGCCTGCCTGATTGAACACGCCGTCAGTCAGGACAGCTTCGAAAAAATCAGGGATGCGCACAAACAGGAAAAATAGAATAAAAATTGCCCGTCGTTCCAACTGCGCGGACAAAAGCAGCCAGCGGGTAAAAATCGTGTGTCTATGCCCGCTGGCTATTCTATAAGTAAAAGCGGCTATCCGCATGGATGGCCGCTTTTACTCACCGTTTTTCAACTTCTCTGCGCTTTGGCACAATGCAATATACCGCTCCGCTTCTGCATCACTCTTTCCGGCAAAGAAATCTGCCACAACTTTTGGAATTTCACGCGGTTTCTCGTCGTGAAACACCACGGCGTCAAGGCTGATTCTCATCTCCTTGGAAATGAGAGCCACGGTTTCAAACTTCGGATTGCTTTTGCAGTTTTCAATCTCAATAATCGTGCGCGTACACATATTCAGTTTTTCAGCCAGTCCACGCTGTGTTATCTTCTGCTGGATTCGCTTCTCCCGAAGTTTGAGGGCAAAAAGGTCAAGAAAGTTCATCAGAAATCACCTCTCCTATATTTTATGGTGAGTTCTAATTCAGCTAAATATACACTCAACTCATGTCGAATGAGCTATACATCATAATTGCGAAATATGTGAGGATGTCTTATGGGATTGACTGACAACAGGAGGTATCGCTAATGCGGCTATCCACCGCAAAGGAAGTGGATACAGAACATCTCAAAAAGAAACAGGTGTTGTAGAGACTTTTGCGAGCTGCACTTATCTATGTGAGTTGCAGCTCGTTTTCTGTACATCACAGATTATCTGCGATATAGCTCCGCCCAATTATGAAATAGAATTGCAAGGCACTCGTTCAGGCTTTTATGCCTGTGCGGGTGCCTTTTTGTTTGCACTGTTTTTCTTCTCTGTGGGCTGCCGCTCCCCGCCGCCATCCGTTTGGATTCAACCGCAACCACAAACACAAACATCCAAACGGAGGAATACAACATGACAACGATCAACCTGCGGGAGCTTTACCCGTGGTACACCGAGGATACCTTTATCGAGGTTTCCGATGAAGTTGCCGCGTTTCTTGAAGAAGATAAGCGGCTTCAGATCAACTACGCGCAGTACATCCGCGACAACAAGGCGTTCTATTCACTGGACGCCGGCGACGGCATTGAGGCGGAGGCGCTGAATCTGCCGGAACAGCCGGACGAGGCGCTGGAGCGCATGGAACTGGAACGGCTGCTGAAAGAAGCAATGGCACAGCTCACGCCCGCACAGCGGCGGCGTGTTCTTGCTCATTTCGTTGAAGGACGATCCCAGCTTGAAATTGCGGCCAGCGAAGGTGTTGTTAAAAGCACAGTTTCGGAAGCGATTTCACGCGGACGGAAAAAACTCAGGAATTTTCTCAAAAAGTTTCGCTAACACCCCGAACTTTTGCCCGTTTTTTCTTGAGGTATATGAGAGGGATATTATTCTCGCTCGCCTCTGCTCCTTGACAACCGCATAGACACCGGTATCAGCACAGACCCCGCGCGGCTGAAAAGCCAAGCGACAAAAGGCGCGCCGCCATGACGACAGACCTCCCATCCTTCGGGACGGGCGGCTGTCCGAGCGATCTACGCGGCCTTTGACCCGATGCCCGGCAGCATCGGGCGCGATGACAGCGCGGGCGATACGCAACCCCAGCTACGGCCTCCCACTGACTTGAGGGGGATTCCTGCGGCGCTCGTGAGCCTTACAAGCCACGGCGCTGCGGGAATGGGACAGCCTTGCCAAAGGCGGCTGATACCGGTCCCAGAGGCGATATATGCCTCGCGCCGGGGGCTGTGACAAATACGGCGGAACAAAACTACATGACACAACATACGCAGACAGCCGCGCCGGTGCAGCATCATGCAGCATGACGGCAATCCTCCCGGCGCGGCTGCTCTGCCGGAACGAATACGAACAAGCCCCGCTGTCATATCGTGGCAGCGGGACTTACATGATAAATCGGAGGTGCGTTTATGCAGAAGCAAGCCATCCCCAAAGAGCCGGTCGCCTCTTATAAGGAGGTCAGGATCGGCAAGACCCTCTATCGCGTGACAAGCGTGTTTTCCGGCGAAAAGGACCTTGGCAGGACGCTGGAGCAGCTTGCGGTGCGCCGCGCCATGACGGAACTGGACGCTCCTGCGGCTGCGCAGCCCTGTCACGCATCGTAACAGACAATCAGCCTCCCTGCGGCGGCATCCTTGCGCGAAAATGGTATCCCCGGTATCATATTCTTGCAGGGAAAACCTGCGAGAGCCATCACGCCGCACGGATGTATGAATCGCAGAGAATCGGGAGGTAAAATACAGATGATCGAAAAGACATACAACGTAGGCATCTATTGCAGGCTCAGCAACGACGATGAGCGCGACGGGGAGTCCGTATCCATTGAAAATCAGAAGCTCCTGCTGCAAAGCTATGTGCGTCAGCGGGGCTGGAACGAGATCGCGGTGTACTGCGACGACGGGTACTCAGGTACGAATTTCGACCGGCCCGGCGTCAAACGCCTCATCGAAGATGCAAAAGCCAAGAAAATCAACCTCATTCTGGTAAAAGACCTATCGCGCTTTGGGCGTAACTACATCGAGTTCGGACAGTACACGGACTACCTGTTCCCCTCGCTGGGCTGCCGTTTTATCGCGCTGAACAACGGCATCGACACCATGAGTGACAACGGCAGCACCGACGTCATGTGCTTTTTGAACTTATTTAACGAGTTTTACAGCCGGGACACCTCCAAGAAGGTCAAGGCGGTCAAAAGAGCCTGCGCGGAAAGCGGCAAGTTCATGGGAACCTACCCCGCCTACGGCTACAAGCGCGACCCGGAGGATAAGCACCACCTTGTCATCGACGAGGAAACCGCCCCTACCGTGCGCCGCATTTTTTCCATGCGCGCCTCCGGCATGGGCTTCCGTGCCATCGCCGTCACGCTCAACGAGGAGGGCGTTCTGCCGCCCGGTGCGCTCTACTATCAGCGCAAGGGGCGCAGCGACCCGCGCAACGTCAACCACAAGTGGGCGGAAACCACCGTCAAAGCTCTCATCCGCAGTGAGGTCTACATCGGGAACATGGTGCAGGGCAAAACCGGCACTCTGTCCTATAAGTCCAGAAAGCTCATCAACAAGCCGGAGGAGGAATGGATACGGGTGGAGGGAACCCACGAACCCATCATCTCCCGCGAGGTCTGGGATACCGTGGTCAGCATCGACAAAAAGAAGGTGCGCAAGACGCCGCCCACGGACGGCATCCGCAGCATCTTCACCGGCCTTGTCTACTGCGCAGACTGCGGCTTCAAGATGCGCAACCACATCGAGCGCTTCACCTATAAGGACGGAACGCCGGGGCGGTACAGCTCCTTTATCTGCGGCAACTATGCCAGAAGCGGCAAAAGCGCCTGTACCATCCACTCCATCTATGAAAATGTGCTGGAGGAGCTGGTACTGACGGACATCCGGGAAAAGGCGCGCTTCGTCGAGTGCGACGGCGAGCGCCTTGCCGAGCAGATCAGCCGCATGAAGGAAAAGGAAAGCCGCAGCCGCGTTCTCTCCTATGAACAGGAGCTGAAAGCGGCAGCAGCGCGTATGATCGAGCTGGAACGGCTGATGCAGAATCTCTATGAGGACAAATGCACCGGCACCATCCCCCAGACGGTCTTTCAGACGCTCATGCGGAAATACGAAACGGAACGGGCGGAAAAAGCCACCGCCATACCGGAGCTGGAGCAGAAGGTCAGGGCGCAGCTTGAAAACCGGCAGGACGCAAACCGCTGGATGGAGGTCATCCGCCGCTACACCGAGATCACGGCGCTGGACGAAAGCATCCTCTTTGAGCTGGTGGACCGCATCGAGGTGGGCGAGGCGCGGAAGGTCAACGGACAGCGCATCTGCGACGTCAAGGTGGTCTACCGCTACGTCGGCAGCGTGGACGACGCGCTGGCGCAGGAGAGGCAGGAAGCGTATGAAAAAGCTATATAAGGTCGGCATCTATTGCCGGTTGAGCGTGGACGACGCCTCCAACTCCGCCAAGGCGAAAAACTATATCCCCGCTGATGAATCCGTCAGCATTGAGAATCAATATGAACTGCTTTCCAAATTCGTAATGCTCAACGGCTGGACGGAGGTCAAGTCCTACCGCGACGACGGTTATAGCGGGGGGGATTTTCAGCGTCCCGGATTTCTGGAGATGCTGGAGGACGCGCGGCACGGCCTTATCAACCTGATCCTTGTCAAAGACCTATCACGGCTGGGCCGTGATTTTGTGGAGGTCGGGCGCTATACCGACGTTATTTTCCCCTCGTTGGGCTGCCGCTTCGTATCCGTCCTTGACTGCCTCGACACCGAGGGCGACAACACGGATATGCTGCACTTCCGCAGTCTGATGAACGACTACCATTTGAAAGACCTGTCGGGCAAGATCAAATCCGTTCTCCACGCCAAAATGCGCAGCGGCCAGTATATCGCCGCCTACGCCCCCTACGGCTACCGCAAGAGCGAGGAGGACAGACACCGGCTGGTGATCGACGAGGAAGCAGCCGCCGTGGTGCGCCGGATGTTTGAGCTGCGGCGGGCAGGCATGGCCTACGGCAAGATCGCCGCCGTGCTGAACAGCGAGGGCATTTTGTCCCCACGCTGGTATTGGGCAAAGCTGTACGGCAACGGCTCCTGCAAGTACGCGAACCTTTGGATGTACGCCACGGTGAAGAACATTCCCGTATTCGTCCTTCAGCGGCCTGGTGGCAAGAGCCCGGATGTACTTCTGATAGTGAGCGACCACGGCGGCAAGGGCGTCCTCGTCGCCGTTCACGGCTGCCAGGATCACAGGCACCGGGATAGGTTTCACTTGTCCGGCCATTCAAATCCCTCCTTCATCAGATATTCGCGCAATTCTTTCAGCGTAGTAAGGCGCCGCTTCGATACGGTCTGATGGACGATATTCAGCTTGTCGCTGATCTCACGGTCCGTCATCCCCAGAAAGTAGGACAGCAGGATCACATCCCGTTTGCCCTCCGGCAGTTGCGCCAGAGCGTCGGCCAGAAGATCGCCGGCCACGACGACCGGGAGACCCTGCACATTAAAGACATGCTCGTCCATGAAGTGCTTGTCCCATACGACGGTCTGCTCCAGCTCGGAAGCTGTCAGCTCGCCCAGGGATTTTTCCTGGTCCCGGAGGCGGGCATATTCACGCTGGATGGATGAATCTATCCCAGCCATTCAGAAGAACTTGCAGAAATCAAGAATGTGTGCAGCACTCCAAGAACCGTGGGAGAGCTGCGTTCTACGTTGAACACCCTGTTCCGGCCTTTCCTTTTAGATGGCATTACCATGCTTGGATTGGCCGGAGAAACAGAATTAGCCAATCAGTTTTCGCATATTCAAAAAATCTTCCTCAGTGCCCTGCGGCAGGGACCCGGCACAACAATCGTCCTTGGCGAGTATCTTCCGATTGCTGATCTGGAAAGTGCTGTGGATGAATATACCGTGTTGATTGAGAGAAATAAATGAATGCTGCAATGATACGTAATACCTGCAAGATGTGGTACATTTGGCGGGGTACAGACTTGCTTTTTTCGACGGAATTTGCTATGATACAGGTTACTGCGCTGCGACGCGGTAATTCCGTTGGGAAGGGAAGGATGTTTTGTGCAGAGTACGACCCGGGACATGACGCACGGCAGCCCGTGGCGGCTGATCGTATCGTTTGCTGTCCCTGTGCTGCTCAGCCAGATATTTCAGCAGCTTTACAACACGGCGGATACGCTGATCGTCGGCCGTTTCCTCGGCGACGGGGCGCTGGCGGCCGTCAGTTCGTCCGGACCGCTGATTTTCCTGCTCATCAGCTTCTTTGTGGGCGTGACCATGGGCGCAAGCGTCACCATTTCGCGCTATTTCGGTGCTGGCGACCACGACCGCGTTTCCCGTGCCATCCATACAAACATCCTCGTCAGCATGTGCAGCGGTATTTTGCTGACGGTCTTCGGCGTCGCCTTCACGCCGACGATCCTGCGCTGGATGGGAACTGACCCGGAGGTTCTGCCGGAGGCCATCTCCTATTTCCGCTACTATTTTACAGGCGTGCTGGCCGTCGTGCTCTACAACGCCTGCAAGAGCATCATGAACGCCCTTGGTGACAGCCGCCGTCCGCTCTACTACCTGATTCTCTCGTCCCTCATCAACATCGCCCTCGACCTGCTCTTCATCGCTGGCTTCCACTGGGGCGTATGGTCAGCGGCGGTCGCTACGACGATCTCGCAGGCTATCAGCATGGTGCTCTGCCTGATCCACCTGAGCAAGAAAGGGATGCCCTATCAGCTCCAGTGGCGCAAACTGCGCTTCGACAGGGAGATGCTGGGACAGATGGTGCGCTATGGTCTGCCGTCCGGCGTGCAGAACTCGGTCATCGGTCTGGCGAACGTCATTTTGCAGAGCAATATCAACTCTTTCGGCAAGCTGGCCATGGCCGGATACGGCGCGTATTCCAAGCTGGAGGGCTTTGCTTTCCTGCCGATCACGAGCTTTACGATGGCTCTGACTACCTACACCGGCCAGAATCTCGGCGCGATGCAGTATGACCGTGCGAAGAAGGGCGCGCGCTTCGGCATTCTGGTCTCCATCACGCTGGCGGAGCTGATCGGCGTGGGCATGTATGTCTTCGCGCCGCAGCTGATCTCGATTTTTACGCCGACTCCGGAGGTCATCGCCCTCGGCACGCAGCAGGCGCGAACCATTGCGCTGTTCTACTGCCTGCTGGCCTATTCCCACGCCGTCGCCTCGGTCTGCCGCGGTGCAGGCAAGGCTTTCGTACCCATGACGATCATGCTGGCAACCTGGTGCGCACTGCGCATTGTCTATATCACGGCGGTCATGCACATCGTACACGAAATTCAGTACATCTATTGGGCCTATCCGCTTACATGGTCGGTCAGTTCGGTGATTTATTTTATCTATTATCACCGCTCCGACTGGATTCACGGCTTTGAGGCGAAAGAACATTAATATAATATTGACTGCCAAAACAGGCCGCTTTGGATGGAACGCATCAAAAGCGGCCTGTTTTGGC
>ENA-ORSB01002419-ORSB01002419.1-human-gut-metagenome-genome-assembly--contig:-NODE-2419-length-14925-cov-4.343847_pt1 | contig 14925 bp, 9 predicted proteins | sample MGYA00242180_ERZ509144 | MGnify/ENA primary metagenome ERZ509144 (study PRJEB26280, sample SAMEA2338661) | human gut metagenome | biome: human gut; feature: human-associated habitat; material: faeces...
CAGCGTCATCCGCAACATCCGCGTTCTGCTGACCGACCCGGAGAATTACGATGCCAGAAGTGAACTGGCGTGGGCCTCCGCCATGGCAGAGAACGGCGTTCTGAAGATCGGCAAGGTCACGGATTTTCAGGCGCATCAGATCGAACACCAGCTGGGCGCTTACACCAATTGCAACCATGGAGCAAGCCTGGCGGTGATCCATCCCGTTCTGTACCGCCACATCTACAAATCCGGCACGGCGCGGTTCACCCGCTGGGCGCAGAACGTCTGGGGCATTGCGCCCAAGGGCAGCGACGAGGAGACTGCTGCCGCCGGTATCGACGCGCTGGCCTCGTTTATTAAGGAAATCGGTCTGCCGACCAGCTTTGCAGAGCTTGGCATCCCCGCCGACACCGACTTCCGCGCCGTGGCGGATTCTACCAATGTCACTGCTGGCTGCTGCAAGAAGCTGACCCGTGATGAAATTTGCGAAATTTTGCAGAAATGCCTGTGAGTATCCGCGCTTTTCGCAGCAAAACAAAGCATTCTTTGCGCTGTGCTCCACTTTTGGCTTTTCTGCCTCTTGCATTTGGCTCAAAGCGTGATATCATAGGCCAGACAAATTGCGGAAAGGGGCGGTAGAGTTGAAAGCTGCATCGCAGAAAAGATCATTGGATATGCTCCACGGGACGCTCTGGGATAAGATCCCGCGCTTTGCCGTTCCGGTGGCGGCCACGGCGATTTTGAGCCAGCTGTTCAACGCCGCGGACATCGCCGTCATCGGCAACTTTACCGGCGAGCTCCGCACTGTGGCGGTCGCGGCCGTCGGCACAAACAGCTCGATCATCAGCCTGATCGTCAACCTGTTCATCGGCATCGCGCTGGGCGCGAACGTGACGATCGCGCACGCCATCGGCGAAAAGAACGACACGATGGTGCACCACGCGGTGCACACCTCCATCGTCGTGGCGGTGCTGGGCGGTTTGATCGCGGCGGTCATCGGTGAGCTGTTCGCCGTTCCGCTGCTGAATCAGCTGAATGTGCCGGACGATGTGTTCCCGCTGGCGCTGCTATACCTGCGCATCTATCTTGCGGGCCTGCCGGTGATCCTGCTCTACAACTTTGAGGCGGCGGTCTTCCGCAGCGTGGGCGAGACAAAGATTCCGCTGATCGCGCTGGCAAGCTCAGGCGTTCTGAACGTCCTGCTCAACCTGTTTTTCGTCATCGTCTGCAAGCTCGATGTCGCCGGTGTCGCGCTGGCCAGCACGATTGCCCAGTGCGTTTCGGCAGGGCTGATCCTGCACGCGCTGACAAAGGTCAGCGACTGCTATGCGCTGGATTTCCGCAAGGTAAGGCTGGACCTCAACATGACAAAGCGCATCCTGATGCTGGGCGTGCCCGCGGGCCTGCAAAACGCGATCTTTGCGATTGCCAACCTCTTCATTCAGGCGGGCGTTAACTCCTTCGACTCGCTGATGGTCAAGGGCAACTCCGCCGCAGCTAACGCCGACGCGATGGTTTATGACGCTATGGCGGCGTTTTACATGGCCTGCGCCAGCTTTATGAGCCAGAACTACGGCGCGGGCAAGCTGGACCGCGTCAAGAAAAGCTACTTCATCGCGCTGGCCTACTCGTTTGGCCTGGGCGCGGTGCTGGGCGGCGGGCTGCTCGTCTTTGGGCGGCAGTTCCTGGCGCTGTTCACGACCGAGAGCGCTGTCATCGACGCGGGCATGAAGCGCATTATGGTCATGGGCTGGGCCTACTGCACCTCGGCGTTCATGGACTGCACGATTGCCGCCTCCCGCGGCCTTGGCAAGACGGTAGGGCCGACGGTCATCGTAATTCTGGGGTCCTGCGTATTCCGCGTTGCGTGGGTCTACACGATCTTTGCCCACTTCCACACGATCCCGGCGCTCTACCTGCTGTATCCCTGCTCCTGGGCACTGACCGCCGCCGCAGAGATCGCCTATTTTGTGTTCAGCTACCGCCACGCCGCCCTCCGTCTGCAGGAGCGCGATGCGCTGGCGCAGCTGTGAGAGCAGGGGAGAGGGCTGCTGTCATTTGCTACATATCCAAAAAAATTGTTAAAACAGTCTGTCATGTATATTTTATATACCAGATATACAGAAAATACTTTTTACATACACCACTCCCACGTGTATAATAGTCGATGCAAGTAAAAGAGGAGTGGAAAGGTATGCAGTATACGGACCTGACAAGAAAGGAATTGCAGCGGGAGTACAGCCGCCTGACACGGAAGTACACGGACTTTATCCGCCAGCCGGTGGAGCTGGACCTGACAACGGAGGATTCGCTGCCGGGCTGCGCGAACCGCCGTGCGGTGAAGCATTTTGGCACTGTGCTGGGCAAGGAGCTGCGCGATACCGGCGCAGCCCACCCCGCCCAAGCGCCGGACGCCGTGGCGGCCCTGGCCACGATGCCCGGCTGTGCCCACCGCACGGTGGAGCTGTGCCGCAAAGCAGGCGTCCGCTTTGACGCCATCGACCACTGCACGGTGCTGGCGCGCACGATCCCGGAGGATATCCGGTCCGACGAGCTGACCCACGTTGCCAGCGTCTTTGCTGTCAGCGCCCGCATGGCTGCATTGGAGAGCCTGCAGGGAACGCTGATGAGAGCGTAAAGCCGTCTGCCGCCCCGTAAACCCAAAACCCGCATTGGCATTCAAAACCAATGCGGGTTTTTTATTGGTGCGCCCGGCGGTAGGAAGTGTCAGCCGAAGGCTGCGGAAAACCGATAAGAATGGAAATCCGCGGCTTTCCTTGCAATTTTCCGGCGAACATGCTACATTTAGTATAAAAACAAAAGGGGGCGTGCCGGGTATGATTCGTTTGGCCCTTGTCGAAGACGACGAGCTCTACCGCAGCCAGCTGCGCGAATATATTGACAAATACAGCGCGGTGTCGGGCGAAAAATTTACCGTGACAGAATTTTCCGACGGCGACGAGATCGCACTTGGCTATAAGGCTGTCTATGACATCATCCTGATGGACATCGAGATGAAGTTTATGGACGGCATGATGGCTGCTGAGGAGATCCGCAAGGTCGACACCGAGGTTATCATTATCTTCATCACAAATTCGCCGCAGTATGCCATCAAGGGCTATGCCGTCGATGCGCTGGACTATGTGCTGAAGCCGGTCAGCTACTATGCGTTTTCGCAGAGGCTTGGCCGCGCCGTGGAGCGCGTGGCGCGCCGCGCACGGCACTTTTTGCAGATCAACGCCCACGGCACGGCACATAAGCTGGACACCTCGGCCATTTATTGGATCGAGAACTGCGGGCATGACTTGGTCTTTCACACGGCGGAAGGGGAGTTGACCGCCCCGGGCTCCATGACGGAGACCGAGGAAAAATTGGCGCAGGACAGTTATTTCCGCGTAAACAAGGGCTGCCTTGTGAATCTGGAACACGTTGACCGAATGGACGGTGAGGATGCCATCGTCCACGGAGACCGTGTGCCGCTGGCCCGAGCGCGGCGCAAGGCATTTCTGGATGCACTGAACGACTATATCAACGGGGCAGGGTGACGATATGCCGCTGAAAATTCCTTATTATGAGATGGATATTCCGCGCCTTGTCACGGCGCTGGCAGACTGGCTGGCCTGCCTTTTGTACCTGCGGTTTCTGCCTCCGCGCTACGGCGGGGTCAAGCGTGCGGCGCTGTATGGTGGTGCATTGGCGGCATTGGCACTCTACCTTGTGGCCACCGACGGCTTTGACGGCTGGCGGTTCAATGTGCTGTACGCGGTTTCTGTCGCACTTATGCTGCTTTTTATGGCGGCGGCTACCCGTGCAGACCGCTGGCAGGTGGGATATTTCTGCACGCGGGCGTTTATTCTGGCGGGTTTTGCCGGGGCGCTGACATGGCAGATGTATGTATATTTTGCGCGTTACATCGCAGCATTGCGAAGCCTGCCTGCGTTGGTGCTCTTTATTGCGGCGGGGTTCGGCATCATCTTCGGCCTGATGTGGCTTCTGGAGGATGGCGGCAGCACGGGCAGCATTCAGTTTGACATTCGGCCCCGCACGACCTGCATCGCGGCGGTCATGGCGGCGGCCATCTACATTTTGTCCAGCATCAGCTATACGCAGCTGAACACGCCGTTTTCGGCCCGCGGCACGATGGAAATTTACACAATGCGCACGGTTGTCTACTTCGGCGGCGTGGCGCTGCTGTTTGCATATCAATCGCAGCTGCGCGATTTATTGACGCAGCGTGAGGCGGATGCCTTGCGGAACATGCTGCACATCCAGTATGAAAACTACAAAATCCGGCAGGAGAGCATTGACCTCATCAACCAAAAATATCATGACTTGAAGCACCAAATCGCCGTGCTTCGCGCCGAGAGCGGCGAGAAACGCAATGCCGTGCTGGACAATATGGAGCAGGAAATCAAAGCCTACGAGGCGCAGAACGACACCGGCAATAAGGTGCTGGACACGGTGCTGACAGGCAAAAGTCTGACCTGCCGCACCAAAAACATTCAATTGACCTGCGTGGCTGACGGCACAGTGCTGGACTTTATGGACGTGATGGACATCAGCAACCTGTTCGGCAATGCGCTGGACAACGCAATCGAGAGCACCGACAAAATCACAGACCCGGAGCGCAGGCTCATCCACCTGAGCGTGGCGAGGCAAAAAGGCTTTGCGGCCATCCGCATTGAAAACTGCTTTGACGGTGAGCTGAAATTTGAGAAGGGCCTGCCCGTCACGACGAAAAAGGATGTCTTGTACCATGGCTTCGGTGTAAAAAGCATACAAAACGCCGCCGCAAAATACGGCGGTACCGCGACAATTACGACCCGCGAGGGTTGGTTTGAGCTGCGCGTGCTGATTCCGCTGGGGCAGCCGCAGCAAGAATAAAAAATGAAGTTTTACGCCCCCTGCATCGGCAAACGCCGTGCAGGGGGCGTTGTTTGTGCGGAAAAAGTCCGTGTCTGGATGTTGCATTTGGCAATGTGTACAAAAAGCAAGCACAAAACCTTGTGAAATCCGACGAAACCAAAAACCGTTTGTGCGAAAAAGAGCGCATTTCGTGCAAATTATGCGTCGCCGCACGATTCTTGTGGTATGGTAGGCTTACAGAAAAAAGAAGAATCTCCGGACGGGCTGCCCGTCCGACGAAGGAGGAGAACACATGTTTGAAATCACACGCCTGACGGTGGAGCATCTGGCCGCCGGCTGCGTGACCGACTGCTCCACACCCCGCATCGGGTTTTCCCTGAGCAGTGACCGCCGGGGCGCACAGTTGGCCGACGCCGAGTTGACCGTCGGTGACTGGTCCGCCCATGTGACCAGCGGCCAGAGCGCTGCCTACGTCGGCCCTGCGCTGCTGCCGTTCACCACCTACAGCGTGCGCCTGAACGCCACCGACGACGCAGGCGAGACCGCCAGCGCCACCACTACCTTTGAGACAGGCCGCATGGAGACGCCCTGGAAGGGCCGGTGGATCAGCGACCCGAGCTACCACTTCACCGAGGCGAAGGTCAGCCCCGTGCCGATGGTTTTCCGCAAGGAAATCACAACGAACAAACCCATTGCCCGCGCGCGCCTCTACGCCACAGCCATGGGCATCTACGAGGCCGAGCTGAACGGCCAAAAGCTGGGCGAGCAATACTTCGCCCCCGGCTTTACGAGCTACAAGTCCTACTTGCAGTATCAGACCTACGATGTAACGGCACTTTTGACAGGCGTCGACACGCTGACCTTCACGGTTGCAGGCGGCTGGGCGGTGGGCAGCTTTGTGTTTACCCGCAAAAACCGTGTGACTGCCGACCGCCAGGCTCTGCTGGCCGAGCTGCGCATCGAGTACACGGACGGCACGACGGAGACCATCGGCACCGACGCTACATGGCAGGTCAGCGAGAGCGGCCCCGTGCGGATGGCGGATCTGTATGACGGCGAGACCTACGATGCCACGCAGGAAATCAGCGATTGGCACAACGCCGCGCCCGAGACGCTGAAAGTCACCCCCGCCATCACGGCGGACTACGGTGCCCCGGTCAAGGCCCACGAGGTGCGCAAGCCCGTGGCCGTGATGACCGCCCCCGACGGCGAGACGATTTACGACTTCGGCCAGAACCTTGCGGGTGTTGTCCGCATCAAGTTCAACGGCAAGGCCGGGCAGGTCGTGACCGTGCGCCACGCCGAGATCCTGAACCCCGACGGCAGCTTAAACACGACCTTCCTGCGCACGGCCAAGGCCACGGCGACCTACACCTGCCGCGACGGCGAGCAGACCTACAGCCCACGGTTCAGCTACATGGGCTTCCGCTATGCGGGGGTCAAGGGTGTCGACGCAAAGGATCTGGAAATCGAGGCCGTGGCGCTCTACTCCGATGTGGAGCACAGCGGTTCCTTCCGCTGCTCCGATGAGATGCTGAACAAACTGCAGTCCAACATTACATGGGGCGCCAAGTCGAATTTCGTTGATATACCGACGGACTGTCCCCAGCGCGACGAGCGCATGGGCTGGACCGGGGACATTGCCGTGTTCTCGCCCACCGCGCTGTACAACTTTGAACTGAGCCGCTTTTTGGAGAAGTGGCTGCGCGACGTCAAGGCCGAGCAGCTGCCCACCGGCGGCATCCCCAACACCGTGCCTGTGCAGGGCTACGGTTTCCCCGCCACAATGCCCGAGATGGCCGTGGACTGGTGGGGCGACGCCTGCGTGCTGGTGCCATGGGCTCTATACGAGGCCACGGGCAGCCTGGACGTGCTGCGTATGATGTACCCCACCATGCAGAAATACGTCAAGGCGTGCTGCTTCTGGGCCGGGTTCGGCATCGGCAAGCACCGTTATATCTGGCACACGCCGTCGGTGCTGCATTTTGGCGACTGGGTCGCCCCCGATGTGCCGAAGATGAGTCAGTGGCAGGCCCGCAGCAAGTACACCGCTACGGCGTCCCTGTGCAACACCAGCGGTACACTGGCGAAAATTGCACGCATCCTTGGCAAGACCGAGGACGCCGCCAAGTACAAGGAGCTGAGCCGTAAGGTGGCCGATGCCTATTGCGGTGTGCTGACCGATGGAAACGGCAAGACGAAGGAAGAATTCCAGACCGCCTATGTGCTGCCCCTGTACTTGAATATGTTCCCTGAAAACGTCAAGGCGAAGGCTGCCGAGAATCTGGTCAAGCTGGTTGAGAAGAACGACTACAAGATCGGCACAGGCTTCCCGGGCACGCCGTACATCCTGTTTGCGTTGGCCGACAACGGCCACGCCGACACTGCCTACAAGATGCTGCTGAACACACAGTGTCCCAGCTGGCTGTATGAGGTCCGCGTGGGCGCAACCACGGTTTGGGAGCGTTGGGACGGTCTGGACGAGAACGGCGAGTGCCCAATCGGCGACGACGGGACCGACATGATGATCTCGTACAACCACTACGCCAGCGGCGCGGTGGGCGCGTTCCTCTACCGCCGCGTGCTGGGTGTGGAGCCCACCGAGGCCGGGTACCGCAAGTTCAAGTTTGCGCCGGTGGTCGGCGGCGGCATCACCGAGGCTGAAGGCACGGTGGGCACGCCCTACGGCGTGATCAAGGCGGCATGGAAGATCGCGGACGGCGAGATGACGATGACCGTGGCAGTGCCCGTCGGCACCGAATGTACCACCGTGCTGCCGAGCGGGGAAGAGAAGGTGCTTGGCAGCGGGGAATATACCGTTACGGCAAAGGCGTAAAAGCATACTGTAAGCAAATTGCCTATATACACAAAGAAGGAGTGACTTTCTATCATGTCAACCTCGAAATCCAACTTCTGGTCCTCGCCGCTGACGAAGTCCCGTATCACCAGCGACGACGTCAAGATGCCGGAAATGCTGCTGGGCTATTTTATCGGCCCCTTCGGTGCACTGCTTTCCTCGGGCATCTTCACCAGCATCCTGCAGAACTACTTCACCGATGTCCTCAAGCTTGATCTTGGCTTTTTGACGACCTTGCAGCTGGTCTCCACGGTGCTCATCGTGGCGTCCAACCTCATCGTCGGTCAGCTGATTGAGCACACCAAGGCTCTGGCCGGCAAGGCACGCCCGTGGATCCTGCTCTCCGCGCTGACCCTTTCCGTCGCCAGTGTGCTGATGTTTATCGTGCCGTTTGAGGGCATGGCCAAGATGGTCTGGATCGCCATCGCGTACAACCTGTACTACGCGGTCGCTTACCCCATCTACAACACCGCCAACTCCACCATGATCCCCGTTTCCACCCGTGACAGCAAGCAGCGCGGTGCGCTGGCTTCCTTCACCAACGTGGCGGGTCTGGGCGTTATGGGCTGCGGCTCGATGGTATTCCCGATGCTCGTTTCCTTCGCGCTGAAGGAGGACCAGCACCTGTGGTTCCTCACCATGCTGGCCGTCGCCATCTTCAGCGCACTGACCATCTACCTGCAGTTCCTCTTCACCCGTGAGCGCGTCACCGAGGAAGGCCGCGCCGACACCGAGACCCCTGCCAAGTCCGCCACGCTGGGCGAGCAGCTCAAGGCCGTTACCGGTGACCGCATGTGGTGGATCGTCATGGCGTTCTATATGCTGTTCCAGTGGAGCGGCGCGATGAAGAACGGCTCCATGAGCTACTTCTGCAAATGGGTTCTGGACAACACTTTCTTCGGCACAGCGGACGCATGGGGTGCCTCCCAGGGCCTGCTCAGCATCATGGGCGCTATCCCGATGGCCGTGGCTGCGGTCTTTGTGGTACCCCTGGCCAACAAGTTCGGTAAGCGCCTGGTCTGCGGCGGCTTCATGCTGCTGGGTGCCGTGGGCGGCATCATCGCAGGTCTGGGCGGCGGCAACATCGTGCCGGTCGCCATCGGCGTGGCCCTCAAGTGTCTGGGTTCTTCCCCGGCCTGCTATCTGATCCTGGCCATGATTGCCGACGTTATCGACCACATTGAGTACCGCACCGGCATCCGCACCGACGGTCTGACCATGAGCATCTACAGCTCCCTTATGGTCGCCGCCACGCCGATCTGCAACTCCATTTTCAGCGCCATGCTGAACGGCAGCGGCTATAACCAAGCCGCCGACGTCGCTCTGGGCACCGCCGCCCAGACCGCCAGTGTGCAGACCTCGATCTCTGTCAGTTATATCTGGGTCGAGACCGTCTGCTATATCATCGGCGCCGTCATCCTGATCCTGTTCTGGACGGTTGAGAAAAACCTGCCCGAGGAGCAGAAGGCTATCAAGGAACGCAGCAAGAAGTAACGCGCCCTACACGCGATTACAATATACACAAGGATACACAAGGAGGAAAAACATGAGTAAGAAAAAATCCGGCCGCCGCGTCTGGCGCGGCGTGACCACAGCCACGGCGTCGCTGCTGGCGCTCAGTGTCTGCGCCTCAACCGTCGTGGACGGATTCCGCACTGACATTGACAAGTTCCTGGGCACCAAGAGCACCAAGCTCGTGACCGAGGACTCCGACGGCACTGACCTGTATACTTTCAAATCCGACTACACCTCCACTACCGAGCTGCTGCACGGCATTCAGGACGTGGGTGAGCGGATGAGCGAAGAGGGCAGCGTCCTGCTGAAGAACAACGGCGCACTGCCCTTGACCAAGGATGAGACCCAGAAAATCACACTGCTTGGCTTCTCGAGCTACTATCCCGTTCAGGGCGGCGACATGGGCTCCAGCTTTATTGCAAACACCGGCACGGATGCCGATACAGTCGATATGGTCGGTGCCTTCAAGGCAAAGGGCTTCGGTCTGAATCAGACTGTGGCCGACATGTACGAGGCCCTCAAGCCGATGTACAAATCCGAGGTCCAGAGCTGGGGCGGCACTGTGGAGTACAACCACATCACCGCACCTTCCACCACCGGCGTTTTCTCCAGCAAGGAGCCGAGCCAGGCCGCAATGGATAGTCAGGATGCAGGCTGGAAGGACAGCATGAATGACAACAATGTCATGATCGTCACGATTGCCCGCTCCGCCTCTGAAAACGGCAGCTACAACCCCGGCACCGCCGGTGTTGATCCCACCCAGAACCTGAACCAGACCGACCCGCTGGGCCTGTCCGACGACGAGCGCGACCTCATCAATGCAGCCGTCACCGCCAAGGCGGCCAACGGCGGCAAGGTCATCGTTCTGTTGAATAATGTCAGCGCCATGGAGGTGCAGGAGATCGAGGACAACGTCGGTGTTGACGCTATCCTGCAGGTCGGCCTGCCGGGCGGCTACGGCTTCTACGGTGTGGCCGACATTCTCTCCGGTGCGGTCAGCCCCTCCGGTCATCTGACCGATACCTATGCCGTCAAGAACGCCAGCGCCCCCAGCGCCCAGAATTTCGGCGATCTGCAGTGGGCCAACGCCAACCCCGACATCAGCATGAACGATGCCATTGTCGAGGCCGAGAACATCTACATCGGCTACAAGTACTACGAGACCCGCTATTTTGACACCGTCATGGGGCAGGGCAATGCCGCCTCCACCGTCGGTTCCTCCACCGGCAGCGCATGGAACTACGACGACGAGGTTACTTACCCGTTCGGTTACGGTCTGTCCTACACCACGTTTGAGCAGACTCTCGATAACCTGAATGTTGACCTTGAAAACGAGACCGTCACCGCGAACGTGACCGTCAAGAACACCGGCAGTGTCGCCGGTAAGGATGTTGTGCAGCTCTATGTCAGCCTGCCCTACACCGATTATGACAAGGAGCACGGTGTTGAGAAGGCTGCCATCCAGCTGCTGGACTACGGCAAGACCGCCGAGCTTGCGCCCGGTGCCTCCGAGACCGTGACCATCACCGCTGACATGCAGAATATGGCCAGCTGGGATTCCACCGCTGACAACGCGGTCGGTACCAAGGGCTGCTACATTCTCGATGCCGGTGACTACTGGTTCACCATCGGCAACGGCGCACACGAGGCCGTGAACAATGTACTGGCCGCAGAGGGTCAGAGTGTGGACGGCAGCGCCGACAAGGCCAAGAGCTGGACGCTCGATTCCTTTGACGACACGACCTTTGCCACGACCAAAAACGGCACCGCCGTTGAGAACCAACTGGCCGACATGGACATCAACAGCTGGCTGCCCGGCACTGCCACCTATCTGACCCGCTCTGACTGGGAGGGCACCTTCCCCAAGACCTATAAGAATCTGACCGCCACCGATGAGATGCTCGACATTCTGGACAATGACATCTATGAGATCAACGCAAACGGCGATCCGTCCACCGTCACCTTCGGTGCCGACAACGGCCTGACTCTGGCTGACCTGAAGGGCGTCACTGACCTTGATGATGAGCGCTGGAGTCTGCTGATGGATCAGCTCACCCTGGAGGAGGGCATGATTCGTCTGGGTCTGGGCGGCACCTCCACCAAGGCCATCGAGTCTATCATGAGCCCCGAGACCATCCAGAACGATGGCCCCAACGGCATCTACAGCTATCCTCTCGGCCAGTATGCCAACACCGACAAAACCAGTACCGACCCCTGCGCCGTGGATGCCAACGACCCCAACCTCGCATACAAGTTCGGCACAATGGCCAACGAGACCGTCATTGCCCAGACCTTCAACAAAGACCTTGCCAACGAGTACGGCAAGATCTGCGGCAACTACAGCCTGTGGAGCAACCTGACCATCTTCTGGGGCTGCGGCACCAACCTGCACCGCTCCCCCTATAACTCCCGCAACCACGAGTATTATTCCGAGGATGCCGTCCTTACCTCCGGTCAGGCCGTTGCCTTTATCAGCGGCGGCAAGGAGTACGGCGTTATCATTGCCCCCAAGCATCTTGCCTTCAACGATACTGAGATCAACCGTCTCGGCGTTTCCGTCTTTATGACTGAGCAGCAAGCCCGCGAGAACGAGCTGCGCGGCACCCAGGCATCCATCGAGGATGCCGGCGCCCTGGGCGTCATGACCGCCTTCAACCGTGTCGGCATCACCGCCGCCAACGCCCACACCGGCCTGCTCAAGAACATTCTGCGCGGCGAGTGGGGCTTCAAGGGTCTGGAGAGCCAGGACTTCATCATGAACCCCAACTACGCCGTGCTGAAGGAGTATGCCCTCAACGGCGGCACGATGACCACCTTCACCGGTGAGAACACGATGGCCGCTGTCAGCGAAAAGTTTGCCTACTGGACCACCGAGAACGTTGGTCAGGACACCGAGCTGATGAGCGCCATCAAGCAGGCCATGACATGGCAGGCCTACGCGCTGGCCAACTCCAACGCGCTGGACGGCATGGCCAGCAGCACCCGCCTTGTCAGCGTGCGCACCTGGTATGACAACGCCCTCGTTGCCGTGCAGGTCGTCTTTGCCGCCCTGACCGTACTGGCCGCCGCCATGTATGTGCTGAATGACCGCAAATCCAAGAAGCAGTAAAGGAGTGCAAACCATGAGTTCTACGAATAAAAAGGGCGCAGGTCTGATCCTGTCGCTTCTGACCGCCGTTGCCGGTGCTGTCGGCCTTGGCTTCTGCATTGTCAACGCCGGGACTGATTCCTTCCGCAAGATCGGCACCAGCCCGGTTGTCATCGGCTGCGCCGTCATCGCCATCCTTGCACTGGTGCTGCGCGTCGTGCTGGACAAGAAGCTGACCATTGCCGCCGATGCGATGAGCGTAGTTGCCGGTATCACGCTGGTCGTGGCTGCCGTACAGTTCATCAGCCCCCGCGTCAACACCATCGCCTCGATCATGACCTTTACGAACAACGCCCAGACGATGGCTGACCTGTCCAGCGCCATCTACGGCACGGCCGCGCTGCTGATTGCCGTGGTGCTGAACATCATTGCCGCGTTCACCAATGTGAACGAGCAGTAATTATGCGCCATTCCCGCGTCACTTCATCGTGACAGCTTTTTCCTCATCCACACCCCGGGGGGCTTTCTCTCCGGGGTATTTTGTATTATGATGTAAAAAACAGATTTTTTCTGAAAGGATGTGCTCCACCTGCGCCGCCTGATGCTTATTCTTGCCATGCTGGTTCTGCTGGCAGGCTGTGCCGCCGCCCCGGCAGCCCCTGCGGTGCAGTGCCGCATCGTTTTGGAATCCTCGCCTGCGTTTACAGCGCAGACCCAGACCGCAGCCGTTACCCCGGGGCAGAGTGTGACCTTCACCCTGACCCCGGCCGACGGCTATACGCTTACGGGCGCAGACTATCCCGGTGCGTCGCTTACCCGCACCGGCGCGGCGTACATCCTGACGCTGCCCGATGTCCGCTACTCCGTTGCCGTGGCAGTGACCGCGGAAAAGAGCGATACTGTGCTGTATTATAATGACAACTGCGGCGGCGGCTGGATCACTGTGCCCGTCACCCCAAGCCATCTGCGGCTGAACACCGCCATCGACGGTGCGCTGTTCACCCGCCCCGGGTACACGCTGACGGGGTGGAACACCGCCCCGGATGGCAGTGGTCAGGCCGTTGGGCTGGGAAGCCGGACCGAGCCCGGCGCGCGGCTTTACGCGCAGTGGGCTGCTCAAAACGACGCCGCGGAGTTCACCTACACGGTTGAAAACGATGCCGCAGCTATAACGGGCTGGCAGGGCGGGGGAGAAGTGCTTGTCATCCCCGATACGCTGGGCGGCGCACCCGTCGTGGAAATTGCGGCGGGGGCCTTTGCCGATGCGCCCTGTAAAACAGTCATATTCCCGGATACTTTGCGCCGCGTGCAGCCCGGGGCCTTCAGCGGCAGCACCGCGGAGAGCGTGACCCTGTTTGACAACCTGCAGCAGATCAGCGATTACGCATTTGAAGATTGCACAAGCCTGCAAACATTGTACATCAATGCCGCGACTGCGCCCGTCTACAGCGGCAGCTACTACGCAACGTTCGCCGATAAGTACGACCGCCTGCTCTCATTGGCCGATACGCAGAAGCTTGTGCTGTTCTCCGGTTCCTCGGCGCGTTTCGGGTATGACAGCGCCGCGCTGGATGCTGCCCTGCCCCATTATGCGGTCGTGAACATGGGTGTGTTCGCCTACACCAATGCGCTGCCGCAGCTCGAGCTGATTCGCGCACAGATGCGCCCCGGCGACCTGCTGCTGCTCTCGCCTGAATTTGACGCCGCCAAGCGCCAGTTCTGCACGACAAACGCCTTTGACGACGCCTTCTTCTGTATGGCCGAGGCTGACTACGACATTGTCGCGAGCCTTAATTTGCAACAGTACAGCGGCGTTTTTTCGGCACTTGGCTCCTATTTGCAGACCCGCGCAGACATGACGGCGCGCAGCTATGCCGTCTCGCCGTCCGATTTGGACGAGGACGGAAATGCCGTTGACACGCCGAGCTACAACGAGTACGGTGACTATGTTCTGTACCGCCCCGATGCCGTCGATGACACGCCGATTTACGGACTGCCTGTGGATTACACAACGGCGTCCTTCCCGTATGACACGTATATAGCCCCCGCCAACGCCGAGTTTGACCGCTTTGCGGCAGACGGCGTGCGGGTGTACCTGACGTACAGCCCGCGCAACAGCCGCGCCGTTTCGGCGGATTCCACGCCGGAGGCTGTGGCCGCGCTGGATGCGTATTTCCGAGAAAATCTCGATGTTGTGTTCTTGACGCCGCTGCAGGATTCCCTGATGCCCGGGCGGTATTTCTACGGCACCGACAACCATCTGTCCACAAACGGGGTGACTATGCGCACGGCACAGGTCATCGATGCACTGACAAAACAACTGCAAGGGGAGGGGATTGCGCCATGATTCTTGTCTGCGCTTTGGCTGCACTGACCACTGTGCTGGCACTGGTGGCCCATCGCCGGGCATGGGCCGCAGCGCTCGGCATGGTTTCGGGTGCTGCGGTGGTTTTGGCAGCGCTGGTACTGGATGTGTCCACCCGCACAATGCTGCTCTGTCTGTTGATTCCCTGCGCCGCCGCAATGTGGCCGATAGGAGGGCGCTTATGAATTTCACCGCACCCGCTTTTGTGCTGCTTTTTCCTATCGTACTGGCCCTGCATTGGATGCTGCCGCC